>JGI24159J19872_10002825_pt1 | contig 21087 bp, 10 predicted proteins | sample Ectturendosymbi4_FD_19872 | JGI IMG/M metagenome (IMG submission 19872) | reverse complement strand
CTTCGAAATGTGTGAAGAGAAAGAATTAGCATCCCTCTCCAGCGATCGTGGACTTAGAATGAACCACGCGGAGCTTCCACCGGACGCATTTTGGATTTCTATTATGCATGAGTATCCATATATTGCTAAGAAAGCCATCAAAGTGGTGCTGCAGTTTTCTACATCTTACTTGTATGAACTTAGGTTTTCTATCCTAAACAATATTAAAAATAAAAAACGTGAGAAAGGCTTCAGAACGTTGAGGAAGAATTGAGGGTATGCCTCTCACACATCCGACCTAATATTGCAGCAGTAGTAAAAAAATCTCAAGTTCATGTTTCAACATTAGTTCTTGCACCATTTCAAAGGATGTGGCAGCTTCGTTTACGTAAGTAAAATTATACTCGTGATTTAACTTTTAAATTATCATGCGACCACTTGAAATATTGGTAAATGTAGGATTTCGTGTTCTTTATGATCACTTCTCTATTTTTAAAATAACTTAACATTTTTTGTATATAAGAAATGCAAAAATTCTGGATGAACATTACCATTTGTAAATATTATTCAAAATGAACTTGGTAGCAGGTATGTGTTGTGTAAAATGCATTATTAATATTGGGAAATACAGTGATTTTTACAACAGGGGTGCCGCAAAATATTTTCAGCCTTGAAACTGTGCCGCCATGTAAAAAAGTTTGGGAACCACTGCTGTACAGCCTTATCATTTTAATAGCCAGCCTCAATGTAATCAACTTGGTGCTTTCACCAAAAGCTTATAGGTGGAAGCAGTGCGTAGAACTAAGTGCTTCCCAACACTCCCTATGCCTTCACTTCTAATAAGAACGAATTTATTGGAATCTGACACCATCCATCTTCATTATGACATATAGCAAGTGAGATTAAATCTGAAGAGGCTTTTTAAGATCGAGCAAGCGAGCGTTAAACTTATCGAGATTATCCCGGGTTTTTCTGGTCGAGACTTTAAATTAGACTGTCTTAACATAGTCTGCACAGACACACAACAGCCTTCATTTGTTTCAACTTTACATAAACTTTCATAAGCAGCTTTCACGAAAACGTTTTTAACGTTGAACTAGAAACCTAGTCTATCTGTACGCATTTACAAAACGATTGCACAACACTCCACAGCACATTCATTAGGACGTAAATTTCCCCGAAAATTTCAACGCACAAGGGCAAAAACAGTGAAGTTAAGTGGGGAAGGCCAAGACTTTATTAACAATTAAAAATTGGCCTTGTTCTGACGTAACCACACCTTTACAAAAACTGCTATAGTGTCCGAACGTCCGCAATTCTTTTTCAAAATTAACGAATCATGATATTTCATGCTTAATCTACCAGCTCTGCATTGAGGACAAAAACGAGAAGAGTAAAAGTTAAGGGTAGAGTGACGGCTCTCACTTATTAATATAATATATGGGGACCCCACGAATGGTCGGGCTCAACCCCGACCGGGGGTACGGGGCTGCTTTGCCACGGCGCTGCCTGCGCAACTGTGTTGATCATCCAGCTGACTGCAACCTCTTCAAAAAATATAACCCAATTAAATTCGCAATAATTCGGCCATTAACTTTAAACTATAATAAAATATTTATGAAACTGTTGAGGAATGCCCGACGAGACAACTTGTTCAATAGTTTTTTTTTCAGTGTCATTGCGCCTTAACTTATCATTATTTTTTCATATGCGGTTTGAGGCTTGGGACCGGAGTGGTGCAGCAAACTCAGATTTGGGACGCTCTCAAAAAAGTTTAGGAATCGCTGGAATAAACTGTCTTTTGCGTATAGATCTAATTTCTAATGAAAACCTCGAGATGATGGTGCGACTGTACTTGTGCATCTGCAAACCTTGTACTAGCTTAAAGTTTACCATCTCAGTGTTGCGCTCGAAGAGACCCAGCGGTATGCGTGCAAAGCGTCGCACTGTGGCGGCAAGCAACAATGGGATCATCCAACGAGATCACTCTATTATTGTGCATATAGGCATGGTCGCAATTTTGTTGTAGAATTTGGGGGAGCAGCTTGGTGTGAAATCAATATAGTCACCTCACCAGCTCGAATCAAAAGTGAAGTTTTATAAATACAGATTCCCAATATTGTTTTTCAGAGGTGTTTTGAAAATAACACTGATTACGTTTTGCTTTATCCTTACAGATGATTTTCAAATTAATATAGTTAAATTTGTTACTGGACACGGACACATGGTACTATACTTCAGCAACATGATTTTCAACAACAACATGATCAGCATTCCAAACTTTGGCCAACGTACAGTGTGATCACATACAACGGCATCTGGTGTTACACGTAAAAGTCACGAACTTGGCAACACGTAATGTCAACATTCAAGATTGACCGACAATTTAATACTGATAGCCAGTGGTGTGTTTGTGGGCAGGCGAGCGAGGCACTTGCCTCGGGCCCCCGCTTTTTCAAGCCCCCCTCCGCTTTCCAAGGGGTCTCCAACAGCAGCTGTTTGCCTCTCTTTCAAAGGGGCCCCCAACAGCAACAGTAAAACTAGAGAAGTGGAGGGGCGATGCCAGCTTGATATCGCTTAAATTTTATGTGTTGCTAGCTTTGTCTTCCCAACTTTCAGTGTTTATAAAGGGATATCATGAACATCCTTTTGCATTTTCTGTTATGTCAGTCATGCCGTAGCTTCAGGAACGTATCACTGGGTGGCCTGTATATCCCCTTCCTAGGCTCAATCAAAAGTTCTTATCACGGTTGACTGAGTGTGATGACGTCATCAAAGGGCCCCTTTTCAGCCTTGCCTCCGGTCCCACCAAAAGTTAGTCCACCACTGCTGGTAGGCTATTAATTGACACTTCTGTTAATTAAAAGAACAGCTTGTTTCCACACGCATAAAATAATAATTCTGCTAGACTTTGAAATGCAGGTCAATATATAGCTAAGTCAATACATCTCCAACGTTTTTAATGAAATCTTGAAGGCTGTCTTTTGCAAAACTGCCCATCCTAGAACTAAGTCTCCGCAATAGTGCTGATTTTGTCTTCAGCAAAAATGTCGTAGAGATTTTCCTGAAAATGCAATTTTCTAACATCATAAACTTACATATTTCAATTTTACGTTGTTTGTTTCCGAATACGTGACAAAAAAAACGTTGCAGCAAAGCCAGTTAGTTTTCTACACGAAGCAAATCATGGCTGTACTGTGGTCTCACACGTGCAGCTGTTAAACTCTCATTGTTTCAAGACAAGTTTCGAAGTACCACAGAGGTACTTCAAAACTTGGATATTCATACGTGCAGTCAGAATCCCTGCTGAGGTATGAAGGCACAGCATGGCAGGACGATTCCTCGAATACCCTACCTCACTTGTTTCAAAACAATGACGTGACACGACACGGAGTAAAATGTCAGACAAATGCTTTTTTAACAATCTTTCGCGGTCTCTAGAAACTTGCAAAATGCTAAAAATCATCTTATCTAAACCAAAATGTATAAAAAATATCAGAATTAGTAATATCACACAAAACATTGTTCCAACATGAACTTGGCTATGTGTAACATCCTAACATGAAAAGCTCTTCACGCAATATGTGACAAACATCACTTTTATTTTGAAACCTCTCCAAATAAAAAAGATAAACAGAAAAATGTGGGGGTGCAGCCAAGGGTGTGCAAGGGGGGATTTGGGGTTACTCCCTCCTTGAGTTTGATATGTTACAAAAACTTTATTACCTGTGTAAGGGAGATTAATTTTTTCTATCACTTTTTGCTTGTTAATTTGTCGGCTTGATGCAAATACCACCCATAGGATTTGCATGCAAATTTCAAGGAATATTGTAGAAGGGGCAAAAAGTAGGTTTTAGTGGGAATCCAGGCTGTCGTCTGCATCCAGGAACCATCTCACCACTTTTTGCAGACGTTTCGCCCACCACGCATGTTTAACAGTGTTCCGCGATAGTGCACTTTATCCGAAACAATTGCTTTCATTTTGTCTGTTATGGCTGATCAGCGCATGCGCTGACCGCAATGGCTACATTACGCAGCATGATTGAAATGTTGCACGAGCTCAAAAACAGCAGTTGTTACCATAGAAGCATTCAGGCATTTGATAATGTCTGAGCAGGGAAAAAGGAAAACAAAAGTTTGCTGGATTTCTATACACAGCAAAAAACGGAAGTTTTCTCGCGTACTTTACGTGCATTACCAATTCTGTAGTTAATCAAGATTCGATCGTGCAAACCGGGGTGTGCGCCAGCCAGTCCAGCCGCACACCTATGCTCGACTGCACGTATTCGACGAGACATTAGCGCAGCCTGATTCATGGGCGTCGGAAGGATTTTTTCCAGGGGGAGATACTGGAGGATTTTTCCAAAATTTTTCCAGTGTGGCGCCAAAAGTGGTGAAAATTGTTTTTTCCCACTCAAAACTAAGAAAACGATATATTTGGCTAAAAATGTCAACATCCAGGGGGGCCAAGGCCCCCTTCCGACGCCCATGGCCTGATTTTGCAGTTGTAAATTGCTCTGACGTAGTGATGAGTGTGTCTTACTCCCCTGTTTTAACGCACAGCCTTATATTCAGGGATGTAGTGCTAACAAAAAAGGTGTGGGAACGCACCCAAAAAACTAGCCATTTTGAAACAGCTTCAAACTCATTTTAAAGCAAATCATTGCCCCACTACACCCCTGCTGATATTTTTGCAGTTATGAACTGCTATTTTCTGCGTACGCCACTGGGCACAGCTTATTAACCCCAACGTCTAAACAAGTGGGGGGATACGCGCCCCAAATTGCGTTCTACATATACTGTAGGTGCTATTCTTAGCGCACATCCCGTTCGTGGTACATCACACATTCAACGCCGCGCCTTGCGAGCGGCTGCAACAACATCCCCTCCGTTTCACAACGAACCGCACCATGTTCTTTCTGTGAAGGCTGCATCTTGCACGTCCTGGTCACAGGACCATTCTGTTACGATGGGAGGCCGAGCGGCAAAGCACGCAAAACTTCACATTGTGGCAGCAACAACAGGGTTGCCAGTTTGGCTTTTTTTGGGGGCCAAATTTCACAAATCCGGCCTCGTTTCAAGTCGGTTGGCCTAAAAATTTTATTTGGCCTTTTGTGGCCTCATCTCAAGTTGTTTGGCCTTAAAAAACTCGTTTGGGCTTTTTACACTGAAAAAGTTTCCACCGAAGAAAAACATTACTATTCCATTTTTTCGGCAACACGATTGCAAATTTTTTGTAACAAATGCTACGAGTTCGACCGACGCCCGCGTTCTGATGTTGGAAAAATTTGAGCGAGTGAGATTCGAAAAAAATGTTTTTGCGTCATCACTGGAAATGTGTGCACTGTGTAGTGTTTTGTAAGCATTAAGCAGGTTCATCGCTGACAGACAGGTCTGCGTCTTTGCGATAGTAAAGCGACATAGACGTCGAGGAACTTGAAAGGCTGTCATGATTTGAAAAGGTTTCAAAGCAATCAGATAAATTCGCTCTTCTGGTGATTATTATTATTGAGCCGACGTTTCCCCCAGCTATTCAAGTAGGCTTCGTCAGGGCAATATTGTAGATGAGTTTGACAAGTGGGCGAAACGTCGGCTCAATAATAAAATAATCACCAGAAGAGCGAATTTATCTGATTGATACTTATGATCTGTTATATGAGTGGATTATAACCAAAAATGAAGAAAATTTACGAGCGAAACACCTCGAGGGGGGCCCTAAGTAGGGGGGCGAGGCAAGTACCTCGCTCGCCTTAAATGCGCCACTGAGTGGAGGGGGAGCCTTAAGCGATTTTGGATGCCTGGAGCTGGAGTCATTTTTCTATACAATTGCTGTTTAACAGAGTGTAGCGTAGCGCAGTTTTTTTTACATATTCAGTGCGTTTGGACGTTCTGAATCCGTTATGAATTTGCGGTAAATGTAAAGAGCAAACAATGCGACATATTGAAACGTAATTTAAGCTATTCTTAAAAGCTGGGCTGTAGAGCCGAATCCGCAATCAATTTCGGATGATTGACGCTGAAACGACAAACTTTTAGACGTTGGAGCCGTGTTCCAGATCAATAGACCTGGTCAAAACGCTGAGACACCTCCCGTGTGTCGTAATTTATGACGACCCTTGGTAGGACTGTGATGGCATAAACATGGCTGGATAGCCTTGCGCGAAACGTCATGTCGACACGAGTTAAATGGAGAGGTAGCGACGTGGTGAGGCGGCAATACAGCAGAATTGCCCTATGACGTCACTTCATGGGACCGGAGAAAACGCGCCGCTGTAGAACTGTCGTTATGACCGAACTATGGTAAATCGTTTCCTGTAATGGCATTTGAGTTCAATGCCGGAGCAAAAGTTAAGGTTATTTGATTGGTATTGCAGCTTACTGCATCATGTTATCGCATGTACTCTTAGTCAGAAACTATTTGTCTTTATTTTTCAAAATTGTAGTCAACGTCGTTTCTGGAATATATAATTATCTTGCAAGTTTAGCTATTTTCGTACCATTTTCGCTATTGAAACACACTATGTCGTAATACCTCTCATGGGACACTGCTGCTTTTGTTCGACATTTACGTACTGCTCCACCAAGATCATCGATCAAACTGACTGGCCGCAACAATGGCTCATAATACAGCAAAACTCATGCAACGATTTCCCTTGGTTGTTGCTGATGGCGCAATGCTTGGTGCCATTCTCACGCCACACCTGCCACGGCTCAACGTTTGGCCGCGTAACTGCGTTCCCGTTCGGTCATAAGAGATTTGTGTGGCGGCTCCACAGTCAAGCTTACATTTCAAATTGTAAAGAAAACTTGCAACTGTTGTTATAAACAATATATTCTGCGGGACCGACAAAAACGTCGCCGTCGCCAGCGGGGGAGGCAGTGGTGCCCGGCCCCCCATTCTGTTTGACNCCCCGGATGCTGCATATTTCCAATATTTTATTTTAAAAATATGCACCCTCTTGTGCTTTTTGTCCCCCCCCCTGCTGCGAGCTCCTGCCGCCGGACCTGCGCTGCAGGCGAAGTGACGATATAGTCGAAGTCGCTATAGGAATGGACGCCAGGCCAGCGGTTTCTGTTCCCGCTGGACCAGTGGGACAGAAAGGGTTATGGGCAATGGAAACTTATTAAAAAAAACAAAATCGTTGCCAATATGTTTGTTTCTGTTCAGCAACAATGTTGATCTCAAAAATAATAACATAAATTATAGAAAACCATTCTGAGTTTTCTGGGTACTTGAACAACTGCAATAAATTTGTTTCAATTCGATCTTGATAAGCCACAAAATCAAATACGATACTGTTATCAAACAGGCACCTCCGACCTTTTGAATGGGCAGGAGGGCAATGTCCCCGCTCTCCGCCGTCCCTGGTTAGGAAAATTCTACTGCAGTACTGTAATGAGAAGCAGTGTTATCTTCGTGATTTTACTTCATACATTGTTTCCTCTTGTCCCACGTCGGCCGCGTTGCGAACACAAAAATTGAATTCGCACTGATTTTGTTCTTGCCTCGCGATTATTTTCTGCCACGACCGCAAACTCTTTCTTTACGTTGATACCGAACTGCATCGCTGTGGTTGAAAGTTTTGTTGACATTTAAAGCAGTTACGAGCTGGTCCAGTTATTCCAGAAGTACACCGATAAAACGCCAAACGAAGGATCAACGGCTATTATTCTACTAGCAATGTGCTCGATAGCCAACGAACTGCTAGTTCTTTCAGTAAGCTGGAGCCAGGGGAGGATCCAGCCAGTGAGGTAAGGGGTGTGGGATTTCAGTAACATTTGGTAGTCAAGTCTCATATCGGCTTCGCTACTGTAAGAGAGATTAAGTGTACTTCACAATCCTGCTGTGACAAAAGAATGGAATGGACGACAGAACGGCTTAAATCACGAACAATTAGATAATTCGACTAAAGACCTATTTGGAATTGGTTTTAATTTATTGTTTTCCGAATTGTACAAAAACATGGCGAATAAAGTTACTTTCGTAGGTTTTTTTTGTGGGGTCGTTCGCCCAAATCTCCCCCCCCTGGCTGGAGCTGTGCACATTGAACAGCTTTACAGTTGGTGACACCTTCACACTATGATTGTACAGAGGATTTTGTGACACGACTTGGCCATGATCTTGGGTTCGGTTCCAAATGACCCAGATTTCAAGAGGCCTTCAACTCAACCACATAACTGTCTCACACTGGAACCAAAGTGCGTTACGGTTAGCATAGTCATTGTAAATTACTGTGTTTAGCAATTATGTACCACGGGTTGTTTTCGCTAACATCATTTAGACCAGTGGTTCTCAAAGTTTTTCTTCATATTCCCCTCTTACAAACCTAAACACTGTCAATTCCTCCCCAACAAAAATCACAAACAAAAGGTATTTGCAAAAATTTCACATCACCTACTGTGAAGAAGTTATGGACAATTATTAACCAAACAGACTCTTTCATAACGTCAGTCACTGCAGCTAGAGCAGCTTGTCCTTACGTACTGTAGATATTCCCATCTAAACCAACCTCGTGCAGTTTTTTATATTTTGAATACACAATTAACAAAAACGTAAGATGTTTTCATCCACAGTTTTTCCTCCCCAATTCCTCCTGGGAACAAAATTCCTCCCAGGATTTACAAATTCCTCCCTGTGTGAGGCAAGTGGCACCCGTTTGAGAACCACTGATTCAGGACACTTGGTATTTTAAATGTGGCAAAAGTTAAAACTGATAGTGAACATCTGCTCAGAGAAAACTTGATCGGTTAGTCGTGAATCACGTTCTTTGCAAAGACATACACGAACTCTTTTGGGATCGATGAAATTCAACGAAAATCAGAGGACTTCGCACATTACGAGAGTTGATTTGTAACTGGTTGCCAGCCTCTTACGCTGAATTGGTTGTTCTTCCGTCAACTGCCGCAAAAACTAATGCCGTTTCAAAAGAGACGGAGCATAGTTTGTTAGAAAGGAACATCTGATTATGTAAATAAATTTAGAAACCTGATGGTAAAGCATTTGTATTTCGTCAGGAAATGACAACCTAATTGGGCATCGCAGATTTCGCCACATTTTTTACAGGACCTGAACTTCACAACTTATTCAAATTCGCTATAACGCTATAAAAGTTGGCCAGCTGCTTTCCTTAAGAACTCAGAAAATACAGCAAATACAAAAACCTAAAAACTGGAAAATGCTCGTTGATTCGGTCGTCACCAATCAGTGACACTCTCGTACGCTGTCAGCTCCACAGCAGCGCTCCGCTTCATTCCTTGGCAACTTTTTCAGTTTTCGGCAGGAGAACAACGAACGCAGTATCCAAGCAACCACTAAGCGCGTCGAATACCTTCGCGCAGCCGTTGTCGATTCGCAACGGCCGTTACTTCTCTGCGTGATCAGGCGATGCATCGGCAACGACCGACGGTTTCGCAACGCAGCTGTCCAGCAGTTCTTTCGCCAGGTCGCACAGGACACCGGCGGGAAGAGCGCGTCGATCGCCTCCGCCCGACTTTGAAGGCGATTCCACATCCGGGCTTCCACCGTCAGCTGGTGGCGTTCGGTCGGAACAGGTGAAAGACGCCGTTTCGGGTGTTTGATCAGGTGTGGCGAGCGTACAGTTTGAAACAGGGGTGGCGCAAGCTGGCACTTGGTCCGACGGTTTGCTTTGTTGACTCAGCGACGACGACGCAGCACAGCGCGGGGAGCCCCGGAGCACGTGCAAAGGCGTTTTGAACTCGTCTTGAGATCCGTCCCTCTCCGCTACCGACAACATCTTCGAAAGTGCGGAGAGGACGCCTTTCGCAGAAATGATGCACCGGGCGAACCTGTAAAAACGCGTTCGCTGTTGGAGTTAGGTGCAGATAGACAAAGCATGTGGGTTTGTGTTAAATACCTGCAAGGGGCGGCGGGTCAACTCGTTTAATGAGTTAAAGGTTTATCCGCTCTGTCATCGCACACTGGCATTTCCCGGCGAGTGTGGTTTGCCCACAAACACACGGGACGCAACCGCCCTTTGCAGACATTAACCATGCAGGATTGTCTTAACATTGCGTCAAATTTGAAATCCAACAACCAACGCACATTAATTACTTCTTGCATGTGCGGTGAGCGTAAGATGATCCTTTGCGGGACGAAAACGCTAGAAAAAAATCGGAATTGCACTTCTTTGGTTCATCGGATGCGCAAATCTTTTCATGAGGATTTGAAACATGCCGCCGTTCGTTCCACTGATGTACCATATGTTTACAGCCCGATGCGTCCCGAAAACTATCGACAAATTGCGAAAAAAACGACATGTCTGCCACGCTTACCTCCCGTCTACGCCACAGATCACAAAGATACTCATGCAGGGATTGTGTCAATGGTCAAGCGGAAAATAAATGGCAACGCCGCGAGGCATTTCCTGCACCTACTGTACTTTCCATGCTGACTAAGAGGCTGCAAGGCGCCAAATTTGGGCAACTCAATGTGTGCCGCCGATTGGCGCATGTTACACTACAATCGGCTTAGAAAAGTTTCAAAATACAGTACATGCGAAAAGTTGCACACAAATTGTTATGAAAAACTGTTATCAGTACAAGCATCTCAGAGACATTTCCAACTGATTTTATACATGTACAGCGTTTTTTATACAGCGTTATCTTTAACTTTTGGTGGCTGCTTGCAACTCTGCGAAAATCTTAGATTGTTGATGACAAAATTCTTCTGGCTAACTCCTTCACAGAAATAGTACTGCGTGAGACTGCTGAAATGACCACAGTTTAAGCATCAGGAAATACATCTTACAACACGAAGCAACTTTTACCTAAAAATTGCTTCTCTATCCTCGTCATCCACCTCCAAGATTTCGTCCGAATTCTCTTTGCCCCTTTCGTCTTCTTTTGCCTTGTTATCTACTTGCAACAACATAGACGACAACGAGAGACAACACGACACAGAGACTTCGTTGGAGGACATTTCTGAAGAGTTGTTGTATTCCACTTTCAGCTGGACGGTCATCCACTGCTGGCAAAGTGAAGACACGATTGCGAGAGTATCGCGCCGCAAAACACCTGCAAGAAAGAAAATATTAAACGCAGGTTCAGGGCAAACAAGTTTTTAACGACCATACCCGATACGGAAAATCTTTAACAGAGATTAATTAAAAAATGCAGCATTATAAACTAAAACGCAACACGCAGTAACTTTAACAGATTCATGTCGGATGTTGTAAGAACAACACTTCATCCTCAGCAAGATTCAACGATTTGTCACATCTGGCTGAGAATGACAACTTCGGCTTCATTGTTTTTGCGGAATACATAACACATATTCGGCGTTAATTTGCAGCCTAGTTGTGCATATATAAATTATTTGTTGTTACATGCAGTTTGTGAAGATGTTTTTGGAAAAAGTCTACAGCAAAAAATGCACACTTGTAGGGTCTGCTTACCAAGTCTTTTCCTTCCCTCTTCCACAAGTGAAATGTTATGCAACGCATGGACCGAAGGGCATACCAGGTGCATACTATTTACTTCGTCATCTTTAGCAATTTGATCGACTGCTTCCAGCAGAGCACCTGTCACGAAAGATTCATGGTTCAAGTCGAACGTGGCCACTCTACATTTTCCTTTTTTAATGATTTCTTTTGTAATGAAGGTGTGGTAGTGAAGGGTGAAGTCTTGTAATCAACGCCGGCGTGTAATTGCCCCCGCCTCTGCGCACTCTCAAGAGTTACCAGTTAGTGCGATTTGAAGTGTAGTTCAGTTTGCTCTGCGTGTTTATGCTGTGTTTGAAGTCCAGTGTCTATGCGCTTAGTTGCGCATAGGTAGAATAAAGCCTGGTCTTTCCGCCTTGCTTTCGTCCGCGACATCAGTCAGTCAGGTCATCACAGAAGGTTCAGAAGCCTTCGTCATAAAGAAAAACTGCACGTCAATCCAAAAAGGCCAAGCAAATGCCAATACAACGCCATAACAGGGTCACCAGACTGGTGAGGTTGCTAAATTGTTCGTATACTATACACACTTTCATTTCCACTCATGCAAAAAGAATGAATGTGGGAACATTTTGTGAAAAGGTGCAATTGTTCGCTCAGTGCAAAAATCTCACACACGGCATAACATTCTCTTCTTGATTGGGTAGCACAGCTCACGATATGAGCTGAACGCATATCACTTTTCGAATTCGCACGTTTTTTTCAAATTTCAAAACAAACCTACGCTTAGATTGCGTAACACTTTTCATTTTGAGGAGTGTCTATGCACACATAACCCCTGGCAACATAGTGGCGGTTACAGAGACTGGACTGTCACACACCAGCACATGACAGAGAAATGATTAATACAGTACATACCGATAAAATCCGTGGTGCAGCAAGTCTTCAAAAAACTTGAATTGACTTCAAATAAATGGTCAAACACTTCAGACAAACTGCGCAGTAACTTGCCTGCAAGAGAAACCGATATCATCCGAAGTACTGAAAATATTGTGCTTCCATGTATTCCAATTCACAGCGTTTCCATAATCCATATAAACGTGAAGCATGCATACACATTTACTCGAAGACACTACAATATCATGAGGTCAACCATCTAAAAACTTGATAGGCGACAATGACGTCATGCGTTAGAACCATTTCGCTGACGAATGCCTGATATTCTTTCAATGAAATTCAGACAAATGCGAAAAGTACTGTAGCAAACTGAAAAATTACCGTTGGTAGAGCTGCTGAATATAAAACGAGCCTTTTGCAAGAATTCTTCACCGCTAGACTCGACTGTCTTAACCCACACGTCAGAACACGAGTGGCTGGTTAGACACACCCGAAGCAATCGCACCAGTTCCAGGAGGGTTTGCGTGTCCGGCGATGCTAGCAAAGCCAAGAGAACAGATCTGAACAAAATAAACACATATTCGCAAACGCATCACACAGTAGTCCTACATCCAATAATTCACCAATATCGACTGTGAGCGATATCAAATAGAAAACAGGCATTTTTCTGTCAGACATACAGGCAGGTGGATATGTCATCTTACCTTACCTGTTACGTAAGAACAAAAGCACATAAGGGTGCACATGCTGACGAGAAAAAAGCATATGAGTATATCTTGAGCAAAAATAAGGTCAACACTGGTTTTTAACAGAGCTCGCTGGTTACAATTTGTTTAACAGCTCAACATAGAAAAAAATAAGGGTTATTTTAATACAGTTGTAGGCAATGCTGCATTCTAGTGTCAGGCTTACTAAAGGCAGTCGCTTGCAAAGTAAGCGAACAGCTGCATGTTTAAAAGGTTGTTTTGCTGCCGATGCAATTTATGTAAGCAAAAACGCAATCTGCAGCTTTCATTGATACATACGGTGACACGGTGCGCAAATTGCATTGTGGCTTTATGGAGACCACTGACCACGCAGCAAAGCCACAATTCCTTAGCTGAGTTCAAAATCACACAACAAAATTCGACTTAAAATTACAGCGACCACGCAATGTATTACTCAAAACATATATCTACCAAAAAGTCTACTTGCAACAGTTGGAAGTTGGAAAAAGAAGACAACGTAAGTTGCATGAGTACCTATTGCGAAATACATCTGCGTAAGTATCACAGATACAAGGGCATGGATATCTTGCACATTGTTACAGAAGTCACGTGTGGATAATACAGTACCAATAACGTAGTGCTCTTCAACAGGGGTTCCGTGAGTTTTAAGGATTCCTCGTGTTTTAGGGGAAATGATTTCTTGATTTAGTATGTTGATGCGTCATTATGACTCCAAGCAGGCCAGTTAGTTTTACAGGAGGTTGAGTGCAGACAGCGGAACTAGAAATGTTGACAGTTGTTGCGTCACTTGTTCATTGTTGTGCAATTAAGAAGAACGTTATTGTTGCATCACAGTCATACGATGTTGCCGATGTACAGTTCACACAGTGCTCTCACTTTTAGGGATTTTCGGAAATGTTTGAAAATGTGTAAACTATTTCAGTTTATGTTGGAAATCATATTTGGTTATATTTTTAACATTTATCAAGCACTCTGATTTTATGCTCTATGCTGCACCACTGGTGCAGGAGGCGGGGGTGCAAGCGCACGCACCCTCAAAAATATTGACTTGGTGAAAAGCCGGGCAAAATCCCTGAAAATCTGTGGAAATCTGGGCAAAATCTCTGAAAACCTTCACAAAATCCCTGAAAATCTGAGCAAACCTCTGAAAATTTGAGCAAAAATGGCGCCCAAAATAACATGAAGAGTTTTTTTTTGGAGGTCATTTTCTATGGAGTTTTTTTCGGGCAAGTTTGGGAGAATTCGGCAATAATCCTTCGCACCCCCAAAAATTTGCCTGCTCCTACACCTATGTGCTGCACTACCACAGATTTACGGATTTTTGGAGTTGCACTTGTGAGAGCCCTGAGTTCACACTTCACAGTACTGTACATCGGAGTAGTAAGGCACTAGACCTGCTGTTTAGCCTTTGTAAGAACAAAGTGGAAACAGTGTGAAACCCAACTTTTTACTATTTAGTAAAGCCCGTTGAAGCAATAACAGCATATTTTCCTATGTGAAGCGAAATGATAAAAATAGCGAAGGTGTGGACGGCAATGAGCAATATAGTTCAAATGTAAGAGGCACCTAATCCGAAGCGGACCAAATGTAATTCAATTGCCAAAGTTAAACAAATGGGGCGACACGAATTTGAGTTGCGGCTTCTTTTTGCCAAATTCTGAATGTAGCAGGTACATTCCAGAAATCCAAGAACAACCGGGTCATTAAATGTCTTGCTTTTAAACTCCTGTAATAACTGTTTATNTGTTGAAGTGTCTAATAACGAAATATTTGATTTTCTTACAAGTAATTCGTGTTTTTTTTATTTTTGTTAATGGGGGTTCCATGACAAACGCGAAGGTATACCACGGGTGCCACGATGACAAAAAGGTTGAAGAGCACTGCAACAACGCAGATATACGATACACGTAATCGAATCCTGAACGAAGTTCATTCTTTAAATCCAGCATTTTAATGCCCTAAACTGAAGAATTTTCAAACCTGATTCGGTGCGCTTTGGGAAAAGCATATATTGGTGAGTCTTAGTTTGTCTTTTTTTTTCTACGAAAAACACTTGTGGTTTATTGTGTATAACGTCTTCACTACCATACGCAACGCGCGAGGTATAAGCATACATCGCAGTGATAAGTAACACACAAAAACATGTATGAACTCGAAGATATATACGTGGAAGTAGTAAAAAAGTAACGCTTGATGGCGCTAATACATTTACTTTGATCAGGGGTTCCCAACCTGTGGTACGCGTACCACTAGTGGTACGCGAAGGCCTTCCAGGTGGTACGCGAGTAACTTCCATTTTTCACAAAAACCTGAAATCACAGCTTTCTAGTTTAAGTATCGGGCTTTGTTTCTAAATAAACAAATTTTCCTGTAGCTTGCTATTCCTATTGTATCGTAACATTACGACTTTCGATGCGCTGTTAGCAAATTTACGACATGCATCGACAAATTGGTGGAAGGTAAACACAAACAAAAATATCATTAAGTTTAGTTGCGGTCTTTTATTGTTATTTTAATGTATTGTATATCATTCTTCTGAATAAACTAAGATTCGATCAAATTAGTTGTTCTGGAAGAAGTGGTACGCGTTGACAATACGGGGTGCCCAAGTGGTACGAGATCGTAAAAAGGTTGGGAATCCCCGACTTTTTATGAAACACAAGCATAAAGGGCATGCACATGATTGACGCCATCACTATTTTTATAATGTAGTGCTGCGATGACTTTCCAAATGCACCGATTTGTAGAATGCATGGGGGTAATGGGAGACTGCGAAGGACCAGGGGTCTTTTAAGCTGCAGACCTCCCAAGGACGAAGCTACTTTTCGTGTAATGGGAACAGTTTATGGTGGTAATTAAACGTCTTTTGCTCTGAGTATAAAGTTTAATAATAATTAATTTGATATGCGGTTATGTTTTATTGAAGCAAGATGCGTTGTAGGCAAGCAAGCCACCAGAAGAAAATGGTTTGTCATTGCCACATTGTAGATTTTCTGTTTTCACATATTTAAAATATTCATGAAAGCTAGAGAGGAAATGAGGCAAAACTTATAAACTAGTACAGCATTACAATGGTAGACTGAAGGCACCCCACTGCTTCATACAAGCGTTCGTTGCGACCAATTTTAGTGAGCACACCAGAAAACAAACAGAGTATAATATAACAGCGATACTTCTTGATTTGATTATTTCCATTGTAACAGCGTCAAATAATTAGATCAATGCACCTGTTTTATGTACTCCAACAAAAAGATAACAATGTTTCTTGTAGCTGAGCAATACATATTTTTTGTATTCCGCTGAAAAAAGTGATAAACACTGTTTGTTTTTTATTTCTAAAGGAATTTTTGACCAGATTTCTATTACACTGAAAACTTTATCTTTTTAGCGCCTGAGTTTGAACGTGCTTTTTGTAAAGCAAATGGTCGGGTTTTGATTTGTCTTGTATTATACGGATGAATATCTGTAACGGGTTTAACATAATGGATAAATGTAGCTGGTAGCTGAGAGTTAGCATACTAGTACATGAATTTGCTCACTTCATGGTATATAAATCTTTTAGTTGGAGAATTTTCTGCGTTTTATAAATGGTAGCAATTTTGTTAGTCACAAGCTCATTTATGTTTAAACATCTCTCATGGCACGATTTAAAACAACCGATATTGTCTGTAGATGGCATGAAGCTGCTCTTCCCCAGGCAATAATCCCATACTGTGCTTGTGAGTTTATTAAGCTGCGATACAACATACATAATGCATCGTTATTATGGTTATTAACATGATGTTTTAGTTCATAAATTACACCATCATAGTTGGATATAGTACAACACACCTGTTTACAATGATCGGTTTGGTTACCCTAGTATGGTACACAGGGGTGGCGGAACTGGGGAGCTGCATATGCCTAGGCCCCCCACCTTTTTCTGGTGGAACCTGGCCTCCCCACTTTAAAACTTTGAATTTTGCTAAGATGGCTTTAAGCAACACAATTAGTATTGGGTTTAGTGTTAAAGTAAATTGTTTATTTTGAAAAATCTGCATACTTTTTTGACGTGCACTTGTGCCCCCCACTTTGAAAAAGGTTCCTCCATTGTACAAACAGCAACACAGCTGTCTGTATTACCCTTTTCAAGTTTACATTGATCACTACATCCAAACATAGGTTGAAACTTTGTGGACGCATTTACCCAAAAATAAATTCACTATATTGGTACTTCATAAGCAGCTGAATTTACAATTTTACACTATTAGCATTTTGCCTTAAATCTGGGTCATCAACAAAAAGTGAGTGTATCCTTATATTAGAATTGGATGAATCAGTTACAACAAACGAAACAAGCTTTTTCTATTAATACATGCTGCCACTAAGGACCACTAAGGATCATGCTGCCACTAAGGACCACTAAGGACCAATTTAGTCAAGAAGGCACAGGTCACACATAGACGTTTTTATAAACCACTGCAAGAACGGATTCGTCAACAGCGTACATATGCCAGTACACAAAACTTACCTACACGCATACATTTATAAGGATACAGTCAGAATAGATTTTAACAAGGACAGAGTCTGCATTGGTGAAGAGTACTGTCTACTCAACGCTTGTGCAAACACATTCTGGTTTACCTGAGATTGGGATACTTGCTGATTACTTCACAAGCTTTGTCACAGCACACCATGTTTCCCAATATTCCAACAGAAATCTCCTTCAACAAAACCAAACATTCTTTAAGTCATCAATGTTCACATCCATGGGAAGTGAAGTAGATTCTTTCAGCTTACTGTGATTCTGGGTGATTTGCTCTTCATAATGACATCATACAAGATATCTACGATGTCAAAGTCTATCAAAAACACAGCAACATTCTGCAACATAAAAAAACAACACCAAATGGATTATTATGAAGGACTGCACCTGCGTACCTGATAATGTTGATCGTGATACATTTGCAAAATAGTTGAAAAATTGTAAGGCATACCATATTTATTCGATTGTAAGCCACCCTTGATTGTAAGCCGAGTGAAATGGTGTTAAAAAATTAATGTAAGCCATCCTTGATTGTAATACTTTTGCGCATTAGCACATTTCACGTTTAATTGGCAATCCAGGTAATGATACATACACCACCACATCTGCTTTCCATGTTCATTATTATCCCTCCTGTGACGTGCCTCTTGATACTGAAGAGAAGAGAATGCAAAAAGAGAGTTTGGTTGACAAAACATTGCCAAGGAAAGACTGAGCGCTATTTAGACCTTCAGAAAAGGTAAAGAAACAAATATAAGTTGCCTTTGATAAGCTACACGAAATGATGAGAAAATAACATTACAAACCATGGCTTACAATCGAATAAATACGGTATATGTTAAGACAACTGCCGCTTTGGCAAAACTGTATATGTGAATTCATAAGCATATTCTCTGAAGATGACATGCTGTTTGTAAAAGCCTTCCAATTTCAAAGTTTTTGAAGCCAGGTTATGGCTTTAATAATAATTATAGACATGAAGACTAGTCATATTGATCACTTTGCCCAGTTCTGCCTTCCACCATGTTTTTCTCACTAGCTTTGCTTTTTAGAGAAGTGCTGAAAAACATTGACTTCTTTGATAGGAGTCTTTGGCTTTTTTCGAAAATATTCCTTTTCATTACGAGTTTTGATTTCAGTCATTAATTAAAAATTGATCTGTTCAATTCATGCATTAACACATTTCAGAATATTATTTTCTTAATTCAGTAGTCCCCACTTAAGCCCACCTCGGGACCTGACGATTTTGGGCTTATTAACTGGGGTACAAATTTTTGCCACTCTCATGCACATAAATTAGTATGGCTGACTGTACCATCGCTAAAGGTTGCTAAATCTATCAACATGGTGCACAACACTTAAGGTGGGTTTAGACTATCGCAACGTCTTGCGAACCTGTGCTAAAATCTTTGTTTATTCTATTGTTGGCTGGGAAGGCTTGCGAAAGTGGCGAACTTCTTTCAATTTCCTCTGGCTTTGTTCCCTGTACTTTTCATTCAGTTTTGTTCTTGGAGCAAAAAATTCTGAACTTTCCTCAGCTTCGCTTGTGTTTTCCACTGTAGGGCTCAGCTTTCTAGGTCCAGGATGTTACTTTATGTAGCCTTCTNGTTTGAAGTGGTTATCAGCGTGTTCCTGTAGTAGGCTACTTATTCCGTGTTGTTTCCTAGTAGGTTTGTACTGCTATGTTTAAATTAGCTGTGTGGCCGCACTTGTATCATATTCCAGTCCCCTATTATATTCACTGTAGCCTAGCAATCATTTTTTAGGCTAGGCTACACACAAACTCAGTAAAGGCAAACTAAATGTGATCTGCCAAGTGAAAGTGAACAAAAATTGTTTTGCAGTTAGTTTTCTGTTTTGCAGGTTGTCAGTTCAGCTAGAAAGAAGTTTACTGTACATTTGCTTTTACACCACTATAGGCCCACAATATAGGCTGGCCTAACTTTGTCTGCATTGACTTTTTTTATTTAAACTACTTGAGAGCTATGAAAAAAGTGCGTAACTAGTACCAGATCATAGAAAAACACTTTCAAATATTTTGCTTCAAACATGTAATGGAAATATAGATTCGATAAACAAGAGGGAAATTTTTCACCTGCTGGCTCCAAGATGTGAATGCAGGTTGGCTTTTGCGTATTCCACACATTGTTATCAATTAACAACAAGAACTTCAATAGTAAGTCCAGTGGGCATACCATTGAACCAAAGATATAAAATGTGCAATAGATGTAGGCTCTATCTTGCCTGGTTTTGTTTGGTGAAGGGTAGATTTGCTGGTTATTTCAAGTGATCACGTTTAAACAAACTGGTAAGCCCTAAAATTAATGTTGATAACCATTTCAAATATTCCAATGTAAACCCACATTGGCTTAATCATCAGTCAATGGAAAATATAAACCTTACTTCTACAAGATGATTTGGTTAGCTGGTGTTGCCAAAATGCATAAAATGATAGTAACAAATTTTTGGGGCAAACTGATTCAGTTAATGTTTATTTGATCACACAAAACCACATGTATTTCACAATGCTGGTTTGGATGAAGACCTACAGTGAAAATCTATTGTGAGTAATACATTATGTTTTCAATTTAACTTTCAGAGGAAGTAAAACATTTTTATCATCACTTTAAGTATGACCTTATGAAGCAGAAAGATGGTTTCAAAAATTTGTAAGCTTTGTAACTAAAACAAACACAAACATTCAAGCAGGCTTAAACAAGAAGCAGATAATGTGAACTCATCTTTGATAAATTAGCAATTACCATGTTTGTGTTAAATAGTACCATTTTCCTTGCTTTAATTCGCACTGCAATTGTAAATGTATCTGCCAGAAATATTTGTCAGATAACATTTTAAATGTAGATCTGCTCGTGAAAGCACAATCTTCTTGACACATAAACTAGTGGCTCTTGATTGTTTTAATCAAATAAGAAATTCATCTTCATGTGCAGATTGTCAGTAAACTAGAAAATAATTTTTTTTAAAGTGTAGCAAAGCCTTGAGTATAAATCACTTAGCTCAATCCTGTTTATTTTTCTGAGGCATTTCAGTCATTCTTTACTGAGAAATTTTGGTCACTGAGACGTTTCAGTCATTTGTCTCACAGCTGTATTAAAACTCGCCGTAACACTGTTCATTTAGGCCTATATTTTCAGACATTCTGACCAAAATGACTTGATTTTTTTTTGTTATTTCAAAGACATTTCAGAGTATGACAGAAAAAAACAGGCTTAGCTCAATCAATGTTTTTTCTGTTAATGTTCATGATTTGACAGATCACAACATATCATTGTAGGTATTGAAAATGTTCATAGTTTTTCTGAGCACATGTCATTTTGTAGATTAGGCCTACCTCAATAAACTATCTTACTACATTTGTGGTTAACACTTATAGAGCCGGCCTACGGTATATTCGTACTTGGATTTCGGCCTAAAAAACAGCAGTTTTTGGTTGCCTTACAAACGCCCTAGCTCCTCCGCCGATTGCGCTAGAGAGCTGTTCAAGGGCTCAAACGGATCGGCCAGTCTAGTAGATTGCACTCGAAAAAAAATTTTTTGGTTG
>JGI24159J19872_10002824_pt1 | contig 21093 bp, 10 predicted proteins | sample Ectturendosymbi4_FD_19872 | JGI IMG/M metagenome (IMG submission 19872) | reverse complement strand
TTAAACTGAAGTGAATATTTTCTATGTATCAATAAGGACAACTGAAAATTACCAGTTTGATAAGTCTAGGACTGCTGGAGTGACTGGAAACGCCATTGTAAACAGCCAGGGGCAGGGCGACAATCCTGTATGTTCAACCAGAGATAAAATTTCGCAGCCCTCCCGGCCATTTTCACCACGAGCCGCCACTGCTGATAAGAGTCTAGAGCAGACATTTGCATTTCCATTCGTTTCAAGGTAAATTGTGAAGTTATGCCTCTGCGCAGTTTCGCAAATCTTTAGTTAATATTGATTCGTCGTAGAAAAGAGTTGCGCCGGGTCCCCAAAAGCGCGGGGCCCTAGGCCATGGCCTATTTGGCCTATGTGTAAATCCGTCACTGCAGCCCTTGCAGCAAAGTGTAAAGTGACATTGTTCCTACGCAACGGAAAAACTGCTGCACGTTTGTGCTGAAAAATGCGAGAGCCTAATGTTGCATTGATTGACAGTGATTGTTGCCCGTCAATGCAGTGCAGCTTGCTGAACCACTTGCGGATTCTGGAAGGTTTTAAAGTAGTGGTTGTCAACCTTTTCGCTGAAGGGAGCCAAATCCAGACCTACAATTTTGGTAGAGAGCCACACTAAAAAATTTTTAACACAAGTCAATTGAGATGTCTTGTTTCATTGCAGAACGATATCTGTTACACAAAATATCAGAGGTGTTATTGAAAAACTGCTGTAAGAGTCGCACAAAAGGTGCTTGCAAGGCGCATGCCGCTCTCGGAACCGTGGTTGAGGACCACTGTTTTAAAGAAGAACTTGAAATTGTTTTTTACAAAAAAAACATGATTTCCTTGTTTTATACCCGTTAACACCTCATGGAAATACTTTGTTGACGTTCCTCAAGGCTAAATTCCAAGTTTTACTTAATAAAGCACATCACCGGCAAAGAACGTTGGCTGTGTTGTTATCTCTCAACACCTGTTCAAAAGTATGCGCTTGACTCCAATGCAAACAGGTTTGTGGCAGGATATTAGGGCCTGGGTTTTTTTGCTGTGGTAATTATACCTGTCGTCGATTTCAACAGTTCAGCTCAGGAAGGTGTTTCCTTGACGCTGGATGTTCTATATGTTGACCTTTCAGATTTAAAGTCCGGAACTGCGATGCTGTCTTCTATAGCATTCGCGTTTTGTCCTGCTAAAGAATAAACTCATCGCGGAACGGTTTCTTCTCAGTCTTAGGGTCAATACAGTCCGCTTTACATTGCTAGGCTACCACTTTAAAAGTAAGAGTCGAGAAAGTTCGGTTCGCTTGACGTATTTCGTAAAAAAATTGATTGCACGAAGCAGAAAATTATGCTGACAACCTTTGTCAAGGTTCGCAGTATGTCATAGTTTATTGTTTGTCATGTGATTTATCGTCTCTTTTGCACCATCTCCGCAAACTTTGCTGTGTCTTGTCAAACTTTGCATAAAAATTTGCAACCGGTTGCGCCACGAGTTGCACATAGTAAATTTCTGTTCAAAGTTTTGTTAAAAGCCAATTGACCAACTCTGTTGCACCATTGTTAAAAAACTGTTGTGTGCGCAATGTTCTATGCCCTGCGGTGCTTCCCAGAAGTGACCATCTCTTGCGACAATGGCTCTGGCTGTATATGGTCACGTGGTAGTGTCGTGCTGGTCGGAGCAAGGCGTTACCGAAGGGGGGACAGACAGCTGCTAAAAGTCTTACCTTTGCGGTTCAGATTTTCGAAACGTCGCTTTTCTATTAGTCTTTGATACGTAGGAAAGCTGGTCGTTCTTGCCACACACGCTAGTCGGCAGCACTTGAGCGGTAAAAGCAGCATGTTGTTTTTGCAGCCACCTGGCGATATGCGCCGGATTGCGGTTTCTTTGCTGCGTCGTTGGCGTCAGCATGCATCGAACGTTTTGTCCCGAGACCTTTGCGACATTTCGAAGGTATGTCAATTTGGTTGCGGTGTGACAAAATGTGATTAATGGCGTCCCGTCAGACTACCCGTGTTGAATCAACAACTCTTAATCTTTCGGCATTTTAATCCTGCAGCGGAAGGCGCGGTTGTCGTTCTTGACTGACTTATGGTGATTTCTTGATCGGCTTATCGATGCCGCACTTGAGGCACATGTGGCAATCTTGTTCTGAAATTACTGTTTCTTGTTTCGAGCCGTCTGGTTTAGCGACATTCCGTCCTTGCGAGTGAAAAGCTGAAGGAGTCACCATTGAACTTTTTAAAGAAAACCACCTTCAAACCTATCGTGCGAAGTGTTTTGCAGAATATCGTTCGCTTTTGTTCATTGGCTTGTTTTTTAAAAAAAAACACCAGGACGCTTTGAGTCCATGTTCAGATATAAATCGCCGTGTGCGAAGAAAACAAAACAAAATTGAAGTCATATAGTTATTTAACGCTTTTGACACCACACTGCGCTAAGTGTGAGTTGCAGGCGAAGTAATTTCAGTTTGAGCGCATGTTTCTGCATTGCAGTCCATCATTTTTGGTTTTGTTTTTTTGCCAAGGAATTTCAAACTTGTTAACAAAACATCGGAGAATCTGACGAAGTTTACTTCGAACAACGTCAACAAATGGGAGGAAACTTTAAACTCGCTACAAAATTTAAGCGAAACAACTTGGTGAAGATCGAATTGCAAAAATGATTTTACCCTTCTATTATTAAAATACGAGTGCAATCAACTGTTGATGCGTGTAGTGCTACATGGTGAATGTCGCAATCTTGACATGAAAATGCAACACACGATATCTTGAGAGACGAAAAGTCGCGGCAGTGTTTTATTTCAGTTTAAGCGAGTTTAAATAAAGCCCAAGTACTGAGAGTGATATATTGTTATGTACAACCTTTTGCATCCGCTAAAATTTCGTGGGTTGGAAATGCGATCAGTTCGAAACTTTGCATTTTACTTTAATCAACTCCAACTTACTTCACGTCAGAAGCATGAAACGACACTGCAAAATTAACAACTTCTTCGGAAAGGTCAGGTGACAAAATTTCATATCTTCTGAAAATTACGATTGTGCAACGTGCAGCATCGACCATTAGAAATTATTTTATCATGGAACGGTGCCTCGCGCAGAAATATGGGGCTGTGATCTCACAACCCACCTGGGTGGAAAATCTATGAAAAAATACTTTCCTGAAACGTCATGCAACAAAAGAACCGCTGGCAGGAGCGTGAATAATACACAGGACAAACAAGTTGTTAGAATAGAAACACAGACCTACGAACCAAATCTTTACGGCGTGCATAGTTATCAGAGATGTGTCGACATATGAATGTCAGTGCCCTACTGCTGGGAAGCTAACCATGATTACTCCCTAATACTGTATATCTATTTCAACACTATGATGAACTTCATAGCACAAATGACATCAATGCCTGCCCCATTTTATGTTTGGCTCCCTGCTGCTTCGTTTCTGTTCAGAATTTAGATAGAATCGATCGGATGGGATCATGCTTCATGCTGATTCTTTTGTCTGTGTAAGTGATGCCCGTGGATCAAACAGCTGGTTGAATCCTCCGTAAGTGCATATGACTGCCAAGAGCTGCTAAGTTTGAATATTTGCTCACTACAACAACATAGAAGGTTGATCGTTGAATTCCTAACTTCGATCTACAACCTGAAGGCAGCTTGACTGTTACATTGTCCATTGTCACAACCACACTGTATGTGCAATGTCCAGAAACGCGTGGTATGGTATGGTTTATTCATGCATTTTTGTGACTCAAATCACGAAACAACACGAATGCAGCTAGGGCAATTACAATAAAATCAAAGATCACAAATTGATTTCATGTTGATGGAACTATAAATATTTCAGGTTTCGCAGTTTAACCTTTTAATCGTGTTCTAACATGTTGAATCACAAAGGGTTGGCGAAAGACCACCTGGGTCAAGTTCTCAGCCAGCCCTGTTGCTAGCAAAAAAACAGATTTTAATTGAAGACGTTTTACAAGTAGTAAAAAAAAGTAATAAAAAAGCATCAAATCAATGTTAAGTAAAATAAGAAAAAAGACATGCCTATGTACAGGAGGTGGGGTGAGCAACTGTAGAGGTAGATAGGAGGGAAAAGTGGCATCAACACAGTATTACAGAATGTGACAAGCATATAAAACGAAGATCAACAGGAATTCTGGCAAGATAGCAGGACGTTTTTATATTGTTTTCCAAATGAATAAGGTAAGGTGAAGAAGATTTCAAATTTGCAGGAATGTTATACCATACCGGAAAGTTGACCCATAGACTTTCTGGGTAAATAATATTTTTGCAATGAAGCAAGTCTTGTTTGATATTTGTGGACTGATGCAATCTCAGCAAAGTAGTTTTCAAAGTGATTAGGTAATCCACCACTATGAAGGGAGTGCATGAATTTGGCAACAGACAATTTAAATAAGCCTGGTAGTTCTAAAATTTTGTGCTTGGAATAGATTACAGCTGTTTTAGTTCTGTTATTTTCAAGGGCTCTCGCAGCTTTGTTCTGCAATCTAATTAAAAGGAGTAATGTCGTGCTGTTGGCCCTTCCCCAGTTAAGTATTGAATAAGTCAAATAGGAATAGAAAATGAAATGTTGGTATAGTCATAGTGTTTTAGTTTGAACAACATTCCAGACATGATTTGGAGAGTTGTGTCACCAACTTTTTTAAGTTGAGGCTTCCAACTAAGTTTGTCATCAAGAATAACGCCAAGATATTTTAAGCTGCTTTGTTTTGATATGATGATTAATTGAAACTGAAAAATTTATATTGTTATAGTTGTTCATGAGCATGAAATATCTTTTGGAACAATTGACACATAATTTGTTATCACGAACCCAGTGATCAATTTTTTTGAGCTCGTGTTTAACTCTTTTTCTAACATTTTGTGGTTTTCCCCCGAAGGGCATGTTAGAGTGTGTTAGACCCGGGGCCTGCGAGAGGGGCGTACAAAGAGGTGCATCGGACCCTGTAGGTACTTATCGGGCCCGGAAGGATGAAAGTACACACGCTAGGTTTTTCTGTGATCAAGCCCCATATTGATGGTCATCCTCTCAAGCTGCAACGCTGGCTGCTATATTTGTAAATCTTAGCATGTTTGCTGTTTTATCTATATTCTGATTATTATGCAGTCAAGCTATACACGTTTTGACGAGGGCGCCAGAAGTTAGAGGTGCCCGATCTGTCTTCACATGCCCTGATAAAAATTTCCCTCAGAGGCCCCGGTTAAACCCTACAACAATATAGTTATGTAATGCAAAACGGCAGCAAATGAAGATAATCTAATACCATACCATCCAGGCATCACATCCTTGTGTTGGTCTTGTCTGTGAGTGACAAACATTGTGTGATCAGAAATGTCTACATTTGCTGGAAAAACAATATTAGGCGCCAAAGTGGAGCTTAGTATGACAATATGAAAGAAAAGCACAAAGGCTTCAAATTTGCACTGAGATCCTGTCGCAATACAATGAAAAAATACAAAACAGACGCACTTGCGAGTGCCCAGCAGGCATGGACGTAGCCAGGGGGCCATGTACCCTCAAAATTTTTGCCATATCCAGTCATTCTGTACTTTGAAAAGCGGCGTCCCAAACAAAAATACTGTTGCTCGCCTAAAGTCAAACATTTTAGTCCCTCTAAAATTTTGGACTGGCTACGCCACTGCCTGCAGGACCACTCTCCCAGAAAGATCTGCAAAATATCTGAAAAAGAAAGCCAGAAAGCCATGCTCCCTTCAACCGTGGGATACAACCCGAAATGAAGTTGTAGCGATGCGCTAAAGTCACTTTGAGGCATTACTAAGTTCATCAAAAAATAGCAATATTGACAACTTTGTAAACCAAATTTGAAATTTTTTGAAAAATTAAATTTTTGCTGAGCACATCACCTATAAGTTGAGCTGACCCTATTGTGTGCTTTTGATCTCAGTAATCTTTTCAATGTGTGTTTGAGGCGTGGTAAATTCTACAGCAATGCATGGAAAGTGTTATTGTGCCTATTTGCAAAAATAAGAAGGTTGATATAAGTGATGCTGGTAACTACAGACCTGCTTAACTCGCAACAACTATCTTCCAACCATTTGAGCATTATATTTTAGCCTGCATTTCACCAATTGTTGCCACCACTCACTAACATCCTGTTGGCTACAACATGGAAGTGGAACCGACATGGGTATTTTAAATCAAATAGATTGTATCGTGTTATGTAAACAAAGGCAGTCCAGTGTTTTCAGCGTTTTTAGATGCATCCAAAGTAATGCTTCCCAACCTTTTCCAGCTTGCGACCAACTTTGCTGATAATTTTTCTGGGGCCACTAATGAAAAAAATTAGTTCTGCGAAGATGAATAACTAAAAAATGTGAGATACGAGGAAGAAAAAAATGTTAACAACACATAGGCCTACAATTTACTGTTAATGGGAAACTTGAACTTGATTATTAAATATTATACTATCAATCCGAGGCTTGATAGGAGACAAGCTCACTCGCAACGCAGCATTCAGATTATTAGTTTTAAGACTGAAATTCTAGTAATATTCACAATGACCAGTCACAAAACTGTAAAGAACAGAATTTGCGAGACCGTGCCTTCAATAAAATGGGCGACATAGAATGGTGTGTTGTTTCAGTGTTCGTTCTTCTTCAGTATCAACTACGTGTTCCAACTAACTCCTTCTCTGTGACGTGCAGGGCTTCTGTATCCTTATTGTGTTCTTTTAACTAACCGTGATATGAGCGTTGTGTCTGAGACAAACATGTAAATAAAAAATAGATACATTCGGAGCCATTGTTTGGTTCTCCGAAACCTCATGTTTGTGACACAATGTTGTTGCTGCATGGCACTGGTTCCCAAAGTACGGGTCGCGACCCAAACAAGGGCCGCAAAAGGTCAAAAATGGATGGCGATCCAAACCTGAGTGATATAATTTCAGCATTACTACTGCTTGTCTGAGTCTGTCTGTATAGCGTAGGACAGGTACCCGATAAAAGAGTAGATTACTGACAATGAAAACGAACTTAACAAGTTACTGCCAAAAATCACCCATACAAACATTGCTTTTTTCATTTTACATACTCTGTTTGAGGCTTGGGTCGCGAGATTTTCACCAAACTCAGATTTGGGTCGCACCAAAAGTTTGGGAACCTCTGCTGTAAAGAAATATAAAATGTTTCTTGTACACGCATAAAAGATTTCCAGTTGTTAAAGTATCGAAATGTCGATTTTGTAATTTTGAAAATTGATATTGCTCAAAGTCTGAGTATTGGTATCGGTGTAAAAATCGTATTGATACATCTTTCGATAGTTATAGATAAGTTAGTATCACAGTGTACGTTCATGAGTTATCGTTCCACATGTACCCATAATGGTAATGGTTACAGTAGAACGTGAAGGGCGAGTTTGTTTTTGCTTATTCATCTCAGGAATAAGGTCCATATCAATTGGGTTAGAAGTAGCATCCTACACGCATGAAAGAACATGTGCTGAAATAAGAAAAAATCTTGGGAAAGAACATAGGCCTGCGCTAAAACAAAAAAATGCGCTGGCGACAACTACCTCTAGCCATCAAACAGTGGTTCCCAACATTGTTTGGGCCACGTCACACTTATCAATTCAGTTTTCTTCATACAGCACATCACAGCTATTGACAGAAACCTACAGTATCTAATGGAAACATCCTCTGTGGATAAGTTAACCTGAACTTGAATTGTATAAATTACTGGAATGTTGAAAGTAAAATTCCTCTCTCGTTAGCAGTGCAAAACTGAATAAGATAAGCGAGGCCAATTATACAAAGGTTTTATTTTTTGCAAGTGACTAAAAAAGTTCATCACAACATTCTATCATTCGTGCAAAGGATGGTGGCATCAAGGGTAAAACTTAATTGAATCTCGTAGTATATATGCAGGTTTTTTTAAGGCGTTTTAGGGACCCGATCCAGGTCCCTAGAATTTCAGATCGGGTCCCTAGAATCAGAGAAATCGGGTCCCTACAGATCCATACCGGGCACCTAACATTTTCCTTAAAAAACCCTGATGTATGTTGATTGAATCTCATAAACCAGGGCAAACTTGTTTAAAATTTGCAAAAGGTGCGAAGAGTTGTTCGGAAATTTTCACAAGAAGAGAAAAAAGTTAGTTTCAACCGTCAAGCACTCAGATGCAGAAAGCAAGGAAAGCAAAGGAAGCAAGTGATGACATTAAAATTTTAATTCCTTCCAGGTTTAGAAAAGTTCTTGTGTTAATGAAATGTGTTGACGAAATCTTAAACCTAATGCTGAAAAATAGTTGCATCGTTTGGGAATATGATAAAAAAATTAAGTGCTGTTATAGGATAAAAGTAGTCAATAAATACAAAAAAAGGGGACATGCTCCAACGTCATTGCTATCCTTTAATGAAGCAATGAAGTCCTACAGTAAGGCACTGAACTTGTTCGACAACATTCTCATCACTCAAAAGAACATTTGGTACTCCAGTTCTTTTATACTTTTGAGCGGAAAACTGTACAAACTTTTTTTTTCATAAAAATGTGATTCCATGATCAGCAGCACAGTTACAACAATTGCATAAGTATGCAGGAGGTGGTTGCCAAACACTCTTTCAATACTACAATCTGCGCAGAAAGAGTATTTTGTTTTTAATCACTATTTGTTCTGTGCCGCTTAGTTACGTTCCTGCTTTCTTCAGGGTTTTAACGATTAAAACGTTCTTGTCAAATACCTTCAAAGCTACCACAAGTAAGTTCGCGGAGAAGCGCCAGAGTTTTGTTTTTCAAAAGACAACCTTTTGTGTATTTACAAAACTCTGAAGCCAACACGTTTCTAAAGTTTGGGGGTTGGAGAAAACCCTGAAGCCCAACTTGGTACCACTGTTATTCCACGGTTGTCGATCACCAGGTTTAGATTTTGATGATAAAATACTTTCTGCCGAGTTGAAGTTGTTTGGCAAACAATCAGAGCGAGGTCAGCTCGACTCGCTTGTTTAGAAAGAATTTTGTCACAAGTTGTTTGCGATCTTCGCGTTGAGTGGCGTTGACATCGAGGTCTACCAACTACATTTGCTTGGCAATGTTTTACTCATGTAGCGACGTTGTAGGACGAAACTTTATGTTTCACAGGATGGAAATTAGGCTTATTTTCGTTTAACCCTGAACATCTAATTGCGTTTTGCTTAAACGTAGTTTTATAGGATTCGTGAACAATTATATTTCACATCAGTGATAGTTTCAACTGGCGCAGTTCAACACAGTCGCCCCTACTAATGATCAACACGCTGTATTTCCTGGCTTCCAGACCTCTACCTCTACTGTGTATCGTCCGAATTCAAATCCATTTTTAACTATGTAGTTTTTGTAACAGACACAAAAAACAAAGGCAAACAACGCTTATACACTTGAAAAAATGCGATACACAACAATCCAAAAATGCGGTTTAAAAACAAAGTTGCAAGAAGACGAAAATCAGCAGATGCGTTTTTTTATCTTGACTGTCGAACTGCAGTAGCTACATCCAACAGCTTGTTGAGTAGGTTTGAGTTGTTGCAAAAATAGTTGGGAAGCGGCCAGCTTGGTTTTGCGAAGCAGGTTTTTCTTTCGTTCAAATTCTCTTCCTACTTGGTTGTTGGTTGTCTTCTTCGTCTTTTCCAAAACCAGTATTGGATTAATTATCATCTTTTCTGCAATGAACCTTTGTAAGTTTCCTTGTTTGGAATAAGATTTGTTAAAATGAGGCCAATGACAACAGCAGCGTTTGTAAATATAAATATAAGTGCAGAAAATGTTGTTCTAAGGGTAAAAGAAAAAAATGAGCGCAGGCAAGTGGCAGATTAAAATGTGGCAGTTTCAGAACTGTTGAAATTTTTTCTTGGAATGGTGAGGTGCTAACTACTTTTAGTACGCAAAAAAGCATTGTCTTAATTTGCTCTTCACTTCTGTCTGTACCTTCAGCCTCTGGGTGCCAACCTCTTGTACAAGTAATATGTATTTAGGAATTCGCAATATTTTCGAATTTTACTGCGTACACGACCATCTTGAGATTCCTTACGGCACACAGACGGTTTGCTAATTTGTCACAGTGATGTTTGCATCAGGATAAGCTTGCCTTATCGATAAGGGCAAGCACCTAGCAAAATTTTGAAGATGATATACTTTATAACGATAAAGTAAAAATACTGTAAAATAGTGGAGTTTCCTTGCCTTTTGGATAACCCATAAAAATATAGGGTCTAGGCCTCCGACCCCTTGTCTCACGGACCATGCGCCCATGCTGGAAACCAAATCCTGGCCGCCTGCTTAAAAGCGAGAAATCCGATTACCGCTATAGGTAAAATGCGGAGTGGTTGGTTGATTACCTGTTCTTGACATATTTCTTTTATCGGATAGCTTTTCACCCAGTTTTGGATTTACATTAAAGAAAAGCACACAAAATAAAAAAGACGTGTCCTTTGTGGCATTTTGGCAAGTTACCCATTCTACACGGTTTGAACGATTGAGAAATTATGTGATTTGTAATGTTGCTATGGACATTGATCTCCAATGGCATATACACAAGCATTCCAATGATGGTGCAATGGCAATAGGGCCATTACAAGGTTCGGCGCGGTAGTCACCACAGATAAGTACCTGAGCTAGCTGAGAAGTATAAAATCCTGCGCATCCCAATACAGCATGGAGTGATCATGGCATGTGATCTCTGTTGCTGTCGATTCGGACGCTTTCCCCGTGTAGCGCTTATCGCTGCTCTTAAAATGGTGGATTTATTGGTTGTGTGTCTGCTATAATAGTGACCTCAACGTGCAAAATATATCAGTTAGGTTTTTCAATCAAATAATTTTTTTCTGAAAAGAGTTTCCTGCTTTTACTCTGCAAATGCGTTTGGAGCTATTCGCATGGTTTACTTAAACTTTGCAAAAACAATAATCTATGCTTTATGCCGTGACATTTATGACAGTAAAAGATGACATTGCGAAATCGTATTTGAATTACTGACGGCAAACTTAACTAAAAATCCTACACCATTATCTTCGGTGAATTGCTTTGCGACGTAAAGCTTTGAATTGCATGACAAGTGTTTGATTAGCCAGATGTAGCAATGGGCGTTGGCTGATGCTTCGGCGAGATTCGTGGTATCTGATAGTCACCATGACTACCGCTGTCGAATGGGTCGGCACCTGCCTAGGGTTGAATTACGGACATGCCTAGCGTGTCTTTTGCTAACTACCCGCCGTCTAGTCGTTGGTGGATGTCCTCAAAGAGAAAAATTTTCTTGGGCGTTGTTTGCATGCGTCACAAACGTTTCAGCGGCTCAGTTAGTAGCACTCACTGCAATCTTTTTCAATCGGTTTGCGTTTCCATTTTTGACACAATATTACAAGCACTAGTTTCCGATTATTTCACGTAATGTTTCGTGCTCCGCACCGATTTCGTAGCTGTTATCTGTTTAATACTATAATAGTGGCTCAATCATTTGCTGTCGTCCCAAATGGAAATTGCTAATGAAAATTTATTAATAAGTGTCTTACTTTAATCGCAGGCTGTTTAAACTTTTAACGGGACCGCAAGTCGTATTGTTTGAAAATTGGTTCTACTGAGGATATGTTGTTTTTTCGAAGATCAGAACAAGATATAGACCAACGACACACACACACTTTTTCCCATACGTACGTGTAAGCATAGAAATGCACCAACAAACAGTATGAGCTTGCGAAAATGTTGGTGTCACACATAGGCGTAGCTAGGGGGGGAAAGGGGCCATTCTCCCCCAAATTTTTAGAAAATATAATCATTTTGTGCTTTGAGAGGCATTTTTCTAAACAAAATAGTGTTATTCGCCTAAAATCAAACATTTTGGCCCTCCAAATTTTTTGCCTCCCCAAATTCTTGGGCTGGTTACGCCACTGGTGTCACACTGAGAACGCCAATCTTAAGATATGAACCATTGTGGGAACAATTTTTGTCTATTTTGTTGGCTTGTTGTTGCATTTCAAATGTTGAAAAACACGCCATCTTAACTTTCGACAAACTAAATGCAGTGGAATAGTCGGGGAACAGCATGTCCAATGTTTTCAAAGTGAAATATGTTCCCTTGCTTTGTGATATGGATCTGAAATATCGGCGTTCGTGTTTTTTTGTGGAAATCGTCACATTCTTCGTAATAGTCTCTCTCTCTCTCTCTCTCTCTCTCTCTCTCTCTTGACCAGGCCCGTAACCAGGGGGCGCAGGGGAGGCGAACCTCCCCCTAGAAATTTGTCTCTCCCCTGGAAAAATCTGTTGGACATAGTTNAAAGAATTTGGGCACCCCTCAGAAAACTTTTCGCCCCCCCCCCCTGGTGTCCCAAACTGGTTACGGGCCTGCTCTTGACACTAAGCACACTGAATAATGGAGGCATAATTAGCAAGAGAATTAAAGCTATTTGTTCCCTGAACGCATAAGATTATTTATCAGCTCCTTTTAACAAATTGGGTATAGAAGTTAAAGCCTTGAAAATTGAGAAANGGGTGCAGCTCTTTCTAAAAGAAAGTAACGAAATGGTTGAGTTCCGTATTTACTTGCAAATTCACATATTATGAAATATTTTTGTGAGTACTTTGTCAAGTTCTGTCACCTGGTAACTACCTGCCGTATGATTTTGTTTCACACAACGTGTTTCATTTTCATCACAGATAATAATAACTTAGTAGCTTCATGACTGATTGTGTTCATTATCCCCTCCAAAAGAATTTGCCTATATCCTTGCATACCTGTGATTTTTCTTTCTGTCCACATTCTTACACTGCTGCACATGAGGGTTTTAGCAGAAGCTTTGCATTGTTGCTTTGCTCGCATTAACAAGCAACCTTTTACCAAGTTTGTATGCAGCATCATTTGCGTGGTATAAAAACTTCCCACGCCTATGATTCTATACCAGGGGTTCCCAACCTTTCTCTGAACATGTACCCCTTCAGCATTTCGACAGGCGAGCATGTACCACTAACAAGTCTCATGAGTCATGATAAAATATTTTATCGTGACTAAAGCATGTCTTGAATTTTGAAAATAATGTTCACTGATACATGTATGAATATTTGGAAATAAATACTATAAAATGTATTATTCCCTTCTACTGCTAACCTTAAATGTACCTCTTCAGATAAGTAAATGTACCCCTAAGGGTACATGTACCTCAGGTCGGGAACCTCTGTTCTATACACTCAAATAAGCGCAAAATGTTTACAGAGATGTATCGATTCAAAATACTTACGGATAGATTAAAGATCCTATTCTGTTGGCTATCGCTGTCACAATCGGTGATTTCAACCCCATCGACGTTACCCTTTAAAGCAGTAGAAAACTTGTAACAATTTGCAGCGAGAAACTTTGCACAAAAAGCAATGCACATCATCCCAATTCTTGAATCCTCAGCATATGGCGATTGAAATCCAGAATAGCACAAATGAAATCCAGACTTTAAGAGGATTCCAGACTTCGGACGTGCACAAAAGAAAAAGCACAAAAGACATAACCGTGCATGAGCTCATTTCTTTGAGAGAGCAAAAACATTTTCCACATCTTTCTGTATTTTTACCTAACCTGTTCCTTGATTGTCACTGTTTTCATGAAAAGATGCAAACGACTAAACAGGTCATACTCACACCCATTCCAAGCTTTCAAGAAATTTTGCTCAAGAAAAAAGTTAATAGGCATTTGCCCACATTGTGCCAAAAATTTTTGCCTGATTTTCACTTACTTTGCCTCATGTTATTTTTTGCCCAATATTAAATTTTTCAGATTTCTAATTAATAATACAAATTTTTATAAGAATTTGCTCGATTTTCACTATTCCTCAACCAAAGGTGGGCATTTTGCCTCCCATCTGCCTACTGCGGCCATGAGCTTGAAAGACTGCTTTTTAGTGATTACTACTTTTTTGTTTTTTGTGCAGTAAACTTAAAATGAAAACGGTATCCTGGATACTTAGAAAGCAAAGCACAAGCACAACGCCGTGAACTATTGAACATTGCATTCAACTAACGTTGTTTTTTGTAGCGTAAGAAGAGACTGAAACTCTGCACAATAGCTTGGGTATTTAAAATAGGATGCAGAGGTGTATGGGGAGGCTTTATAGCCAACTGTAAAAATATCAAAGGTGTTTACAACAATGAAAAGTGTTTGATTGTTTTTATGGTTACAACAAAAGTAGTATTACAAAATTACTTATAAACTGTCAATAATTTTATATTCAGCAACTTACCCACTCATTGCTTTGCAGAACATTTGTTTGTATTCCTCCTTTGAGGCGAATTCAAAAATATTTCGGATCGTTTCTATTCTTAGTCCATTTTCGTTTTTATCATTTTCGTCCACAGTTAACATTTTAATGTCGTTGATAAAGGGATTGCATTCCACTACACTGAGCTTGATACCATTTTTGGAAACTGAAAGATGAAAACAATGGGCGTTGTTGTAAATCAAATTTAACCTAATTTTCAAAAGTATTGCTATTACATGCCTTACAGTTGGTGAAAGCAACAACAAAAGTTAACTTGTCCTCCAGGTGATGATACGCACACAAATATTGTATCGTTTCAGTTATATCTTTAGTGTCACTTCCGCAGGCTACTTAGCTTGTTGTGCCAAATAGCAGCGAAGTTACAATCAGAACAGGGAAAGAAGAAATCTGATCAACAATTCCCAAAACATAATAAAAAAAGAGTGAAACACTTGGGTGTCGCTGTTACTTTAAACTTATGCGTCGCAAAATTTTCAGTGCAGTGTATCTGCTGGAATGTCGATCAACAGCTTCCCATTGGTTTGCGCTATTCATGATCATGTAAGTGAGTTGAAGCAATTCCTAGTCAGTCTCGATCACTTCAAAATTTTCACGCAAGTTTCTCTCAGTGAGACTTTCCGCTTCAGTGAACCGAAAATTTACGCTTTTATCATCAAGTAATCAAAGCGATTTTTAGTTAATGATAATTTGTGTGAAAAAAAGGCTCGATGTTTACCAAGCAATTAGTTTACTCTTTTGAGCCTCACATGCACATTGCATCTTCTTGATCAAGTATGTTCTTGCATTTGAATGGATATCTGACAAAGAAACTAAAACTTAAAGTTACAACTCAAAGTTTTACGAGCAGCTTGTCTTACAACATTTTTTGTGACGATGACATCGCCACTGCGGCTCATAATTATACTGCTCCAGCCTTACACGGGCGTACGAAATTTCCACTTATAACGTTTCCTATAATAATGGAAGAAAATTTAAGAAGTTATTTTCATTAAGTGCTGCACAGCTTCAGTATGTCAGTTTGCTGTTTTCGTTGATCTTAATCAAGCGTTGCTGCTTCTTCAAGAAATACCATATAGAACTGACATAATAATGTCTTGATAACTTACAATCAAAAGCAATTTTAAAATTAAGGTCAACGGATCGCAAAATGAGCGTGTAAGATCCGGAGTTGTTCTGTTCCAAAAAATTGTTTTCATCCAGAAATCTGAAAATAAATGAGCAATAACCCTGCGTGAGTAAAATGCACACAAACTTTTGGCAAACGAAAAGTGCATGCATTATCGAACTTAATGATGTATCTGCTGTTTCTTCTCAACTAGATCAATTGCATTTCATATGGCCTTTTGTTCTGTAAAAGGTTATTCTGATTCTACCGATTACAATCAGCAAAAGTTTTGCTTTCACGGTGACCTAGTCTAAAAATAACACTGGTACTGCAAAGCTTCAGAAAAACAAATAATTTCCGTACCACTTTTGCACAAAATGCGGCCGATGGCGGTCTGTTTTATGGAATCACTGCAAGATTTGTTTATTTCTGGGTAGGAGCGTAACTTAACCAACTCTTTAGCAATTTTCTTTATTTACTTCATATCACGAAATTAGTTATCACCACAACTGCAAATAAACTTTCGAGATGTACCATGCAGCAAAAAAATAACAATATGAAACTTTCTACAAACGTTCGAAGACATTTCATAAGTTTTTGTACATTTTAAATGAGATGGCGTATTTTCCTTTCAAGATGACTTGCTCTATTGGTATCATAAGAGTTATCGCGCTGTCTTTACGTATGTTGGCTTTGTAGGTAGCGTTGTAAGACAAGGCTTCAACAAGCGTGTTACTGCAAAACAAAGAAAGGGATCATTCGATAAACACAAGAAGCATATCTACTTCAAGAAAGATTAACCTTTCAATGGAAAATACAAACTGAATGCCAAATCTACTTTTAACGATAAAAAGTGTAGCGAGATTTTAGTCTAAGCTAATTACAATCTTGCTACACTTTTACAAGCATTGGATAAAAGTATTAGAACTGTTACAACTTTTTTAAGTTAGTTTAATTGTTATGAAACTAACAAAAAGTAGCTCAGGCCAGCCATCTATTACTGACTACATATTTGCGCACTTACTCGAATGTATCAAAACTAAATGTAGTTTTGAATGATTTGCCCACATGCGGCATCTTCATTCTTGACAAGTTTTGAAATACATTTGCATCTGTAAACATTTGCAGCAGAAGTAAAAAAAATTAATTTGACTTGATGGTCGTTTGTCTCTTTGAGACGAATTAATCAAGCCAGATGTGAATATTTAAGGTTGTAGGATAGGTTTAAGCGCGCAACAGATAAATAAAAAATGAAAAAAAATTATATATCGAAAATCGAGAAAGTGTGAAAAACACGAATGAAACGTAATGAAACTACATCGTAATCACGTACTTGGTTCTAAGAGTGCAAAATTTAAACACATGTATAATGATTTCAAAGTATTTCACAAGAAAAATAAGAGTTTTGTTTGAACCAACAATAGGTAAGACATCACTCCTTTCCAGTCAAACACAAAACAGAAACCGTTTTTGCACCCTAAGAAGCCCACTTGGATTTACACTTCAGCTACCAATTTTACTTTCTTTGCATAAAATTGGAAATTCAGTCAGTTCATTTGTCGTCATTTTTGCTTTTTGTAGATAGTAGTGGACTTATCAAAAGCGTTGGACAAGAAAATACTGCAAGTTACGTTCAGATTAACTTGTACAAACCTAACTTACACTTTAAATTCTCATCACCTCGAAACACTAATGCAATGTAAAACACTGAAGAGTGTAAAGCATAAAAATCTTTGTCTGTTGAGCTTGCCTCGTTGTCAGACGTTTACCAAGTTGATTAACTGTCACGAAATTTTAGCAAAATTAAAAAGCAATACACAACGTGGAGCTTTTTATTTTTAAACCATTAAGCAAAACTAAACCTTCGCTCACCGAGTTGATTTCCATTCACGACCGTACAAAAAAACAGAATAGTCAAAAGTGGTGTTATTTCCATTTTTGGTCCTGTTGTGTTGAGGTAAAATCAGTTTATAACGCCACAAGTCGTGGTAGAAATAGCTAAGACCTGCAGCACAGCAGTAAACTTTGGTAAAGTAATTGGATATATTACATTTTACATATCTACAACATTCAATTAAATAAGCTTAAACTGATACATGTCTTTGTAGTGACGATGAACAAGCATTTGTGATGCTTCAGGTCAACATTTCTTTCTAAATGAGCCCACCTTTCCTGTTTGTACCAAACGATACTCAGCGTACACGAAGTTTTTGTTTATGGGTAATCTGCATAGGAACTAACAAGACTTGACCAGCTTGCCAAACCCATTCATATATCTCGTAAGACCGCCTTCAACACGCCTAGTATGCAATGCGGACTGAGGTCGTGTTTGTCACTTCTGGCGACCTTTCTTGCGCTGTGTCAGTACGATTATGATTAGAGAATCACACACGAATGCTTTATAAAGAGTGTTTTTCCTGAGCAGAGAAAAAGGTCGGTACACTTCTGGAAAGGCTTGTACAAAGAAACATATACCACACATATTGGCAAAGTTTCCAAAGCAAAATATTACCTACACTTGACAGTGATTACACCCTTTATTCACCAAATCGTGCAAAGTAGGCTTATATCTTTGCCTTTTTGTGTGAGGTATACCCACGGATATTCTTATGTATCATACTTGATGCTGCTTTTATGTTGTGGAANAACTTTTGAAATGGGCGTGATAGTATGACAACTTTTAAAGAAACATTCTTCATTTTCTATTNAAAAGAGGTGCTTTACGCCAGAAAACAAATGTTCTTGATACAAATTTACATCTGATATATGACAGCTTGAACTATTCTGCAATATTNTTTCCACGCAAGGAGTAGNTAAATTGTAGAGGTTGAATGTTCATACATCCAATAGTTTCAACCAAGTTGTCATACATACAAAACATTTAACTTTTAACANTTATTGCATTTTGAGAAGTTTGTCAGCTGAATTCAAATACAATGCTTCGGTTCTTCTAAAGCATATTTTGAACTACCAAAAGGTGAGACTTGCACAAACTGCCAGCAGAATGCCAAGGTCATGGTCGCGACAAAAAGTTCATTGAAATTTTTTATTGCATCCAATGTGTTACCCAATAAAACAGAGAACAAAAAACGGGAAATCGTTGAAAGAATGTGATAAAAAGTTGTGCTGGCATGTTGATTCAAGTAATCAAAATGCTAAACTTTCGGCCAGGGCCGCAACCAGCTGATATTTGCGAGGAGAGGGGTCAAAATTATGGTAATTTGTTGTTGTACCTAAATACTAAACATGTGTTTAAAAATTTCGGGAGGGGGGCAGTTGTCTCATAATTCAGAAAAGGACCCCATCTGCATAACTCCGATGAATGCTACAACTAATTCTTGCAAGAAGAGACTTTCTAGTTCCTATGACAAGGTAATTTTTATTTTACTCAGTAAAATTTAATCCATGGGAAATATTGTAAATAGTAATTTGGAAATATATATTTTCCCATTGTAGACAAGTGTAGAAAATTTTCATGAAAATGTAAGCTTTTTGTTCAAACGTCATGTTCAGTTTCTAATAAGTTTCAATGTAAGTTCTTCACACTTTTTGTATTAACCATGTAAACGAAATTCTGAATCGTGAGCCACTTCCCGAATCACAATTAGCTTTTCAGGTTATTTGAGGACAGATTGCTACGCTTTGCCACTGCAAAAACGTCAACGATCTTATGAATTTGTTTGAATGATTTAAGGATAACCTGGAGGCCTTGTCGCAAACTTTTGAACTCTCTCTCTTGTTGCGCAGTTATACGTGAGTTTGTTTTGTGAACACGAACCACGTCAGCAAGAAATTTATCGCCAAGGAGCGTGTAAGTAATTGCGTACCTGCGTGCTCTTTGACCAAGTGTAGATGCCGGAAATCCTATTTCTACGTACTACTTTGATTAACTGGTGCTAGGAAAACTGATGATCACTGTTAGAGATAAATTGTGAAGTGATAAAAAATTGTATACTCTTCTTCATATTTTTACGTTCTTCATTAGGTACAGACACATGCCACATCAAAAGTTTTTCTAAATCTGCGGAAATCCACTAAACGGACAAATCCGTTAAAAGGGGACATCCTGTTTATAAACTGAGCTCGCCTCGTGTATACTGTTTTCGTATAAACTGTGCGGTTCATGTGCAAAGCGTCATAGGGGGCACCGCTTGCCAACTTGACTGAAAAACGGCTGGTCTGAAGGCTTGTCCTGTACTAAGTCTATGGCATCCTGACTGCAAAAAACAAAGAAATTTTCCGGGAAACTGGGTGTGTCAAAAATTTGATAGCGATTTATTCAGGGGGGTAAATATTGTGGGTAATGACAGTAAACAGGGAAAGCAGAATAATGCGTAAAGCACGAGATTAATTAAATCGCTTCCAGCCGCTCGGCAATGACAAGAAACATGTTGCGTCAAGATGTCTGATATTTGCAATCTATACTTTAGTGGAAAGTGTTGAGTGCTTTGAATTCCGCACGTTTTTGTCTAAAAATTTGTTTCTGGTCAAAACAATCTCACGACGCTTTTGTCAAACAATATTTGCTACCTTGTGCAGGTTGTACTGATTTCATTTAGGAATTAAACCAACTGCATGCGTTTTCAGAGAGTACAAAATCAATCCATTGCTCACGGTTAGTGTGGTCATGTACAGTAAATCTTTGTTAAGTGTAAGTTTTCCCCAAGCTTTGCAATGACCTTGTTTGTTGAGGTCAACAGTACGGTGCTACATGGGATGGCAGCTGCCCCAGGATTTCCAATAACAAAGGACCTTCGGTATAAAACAGCATTTATTTCTTTTCCTGTTAATCCAATACATACGGACGATTATTCCAGGACATCCACATTGTAAGGCATTCAAAAAATACCGCAAATGGGAATCTGTTAGGCAGATGAAGCGCTCGAACGGAAAACGTTTTTGCTGATTTTTGACAACAAAGCTCACAGAAAAAGACTTACTACATTGCTTCTGCTCCAGAAATAAAGGTTATAATTTTGCAAAACTTGTATTTAAAGTATGGACCTGCAGAAAAACTGGTCAGCATGTTTTCAACCACCAGATCAATAGCCACTAACGAAAGCTGTCTTCAACCAGGCGCGTAGCCAGGGGGGAGGCAATGGGGGCAATTGCCCCTCCCCCAATTCCGAAAGTTGCACCAAAAATTTTTAGGTCAATCAAGCTTTTGATGTCTGAGCCAAAGAAGTATTTCAGCGCAAATCACCGAAAATGCTTGCGTAAATTGTTGCATAATTTAGTCGAACCTGGTCAAAGCACTGTGGTTCAACAATTGTCCATGATTAATCAAACGTTGTGTACCAGGGGGGGCAATAATAGTATTTTCCAGGTGAAGCCAAGCATTTTCGTAGAATGGGCAAAAATGGTGAAATTTCATTTTTTCCACTCGAAACTAAGGAAACAACCTTTTTTGCTAAAAATAATAGGAAAATGTCGAATTTTAAAAGCAGGGAGGGGCAAAGGACTCCTTCTATCCCTCCCCTCCCGACGCCCATGGTTGTGTATATAGTGTAAATGTTGGAGAAGTCATGTCATGGCTGATATTTTCCTAAGGTTTAAGCTCCGTGTGGAAGTTAGTAATAATGAAATACGATCATAGTATCTAACTGCTTGTAATCACTAACCAAAGTAAAACAAGGAGTCACCGCTTTTCCCAGCTGTTTCTGATGCACCAGTTTGCTGAATCTCACCTAGTAGTGATGCAAACATATTTCAAACCCATCGCAAAAATTTCTCCCTCTCTG
>JGI24159J19872_10002823_pt1 | contig 21097 bp, 16 predicted proteins | sample Ectturendosymbi4_FD_19872 | JGI IMG/M metagenome (IMG submission 19872) | reverse complement strand
TTTCTAGCGTGACTTCTAAGTACTGATTTACCGGTGAAAATAACCTGAATTGAAGGCATTTACGACCCAACACCAGATTTTCGCAGAAGCAAAACGAATTTATTAATGTATTTGCAATGGGACATCATTCTAGTACCCGCCATATCCAGGCAGTTGTGAACAATTTTAAGTTCATAATTTTAGATTGCTTTGCTGCGAAAAAATCTGGGATTTTGGACTGACGCACAGATTTCTGCGACTGTTGAATAAGCAATACACTCAGTCAGAGACAATGTCCTACACACGCACACTGACCAATGGACTGAATCCGTGGTGCGGCGGCGTGCCTTGAGCGTTAAGTTTAACGTAATATGCTGTGCCCGTGTGTGACGTAATAATCGTCGTCTCTACGATTAGTCGGATGTTGCGCGCAGTTGCGGCCGTTGTTATCATACTTCTAAACGTTCGTTGGTGATCGTGAACACGCTTGTGTTGCGTCTGAAAGCTGCCAAATCTTTCCTAGAGACCAGTCAATGCACTACAGAACACAACCGCGTGAAAATACAGAAAAATCCGGATTACCAGATATGAAAAAACAGCTTTTATCCGGCATTGGCGAAGATCCGGATTAAAGCATCCGGATAAACCGAAGATTGTCATAAAAAAAACGTTAGAAATCATTAGTACCACCAGTTTTATCCGGTTTTTGCGAAGATCCGGATTAATCCAGGTTTACTGTGTTCATGTTTGCTGCAGGCATAACTAGATTGTGAAAATTTGACTCGCAAATAGTTCCATTACAATAGCATACGATGCGTGCACAGGCGCGACTTCATAGCGGCAATAACTTACGTTAGTCATTGCTACCGACGAAGCGCCCGCAGGGTGTCCGTGTGGGAGGATTACACTGAAGAGCAGGCATGGGCCACAAACAACTTATCATTAAGGCCAGTTCATACGCAGGACTCAAAAACGCGGAATTGCATCCTTCATGAAAATTTTGTGCAGTCAGCTTTCAAGGCCCAACATCCCAAACATTTCGGATACCGGAATGGTTTTAGCAATAATTACAAGCCATGCCAGTTCAACATAACCACCGCATTGCATAACTTTGTGTGTCAGAAGTGCTGCAGGTTAAAACTTAATAGCTACAATTTAAATATTTAAAAAATAGCTCGTCAACTTCCGATAATTAATTTAGCTTTTGAAGGTTGGCAGACCTTACATTGTAATCAAAAACAAAACTTTAACAACCACCATGACTAAAAACACAAATGGAGCTGTGTTTCGGCTGTTTATTACTTTCTTGCATTCGCACAACTTTCACAAGTTCGCTGGTGCAGGCAGCTACTAGAATGAACAGCACTTAAAAGGCATTTCACCAACGGTCTGAATGGCGCCGTTGTGCGCTATCATAAATTCGCATCATGAGAGTTGCAAGTGGTTTGATGCAGTGAAAATATGAAAAGACTCACAAAAACGTAGCTTAAATACTGAGGCACCGGTTAGTAGCACCACCGCTTGGTTTTCATTCAATTTCATCTGTTTCACAGGACTTCAAAGAGTCCGGCATCCTTGCGGTAAAAGATACTTGTCATGCACTCGAAGCATTAAAGAAAAACAATGAAATCGTACTGTATGCATAAAATGTATGGTACTGAATAGAAACAATTTAAACATCTACTGCCAACACGCACATACCGTAATTAGCAGGCACACAATTGCTATAGGAGCACCGACAGCAACTGTGCTTATGTTGCAGGTCAAAGTCGTAGCTGACCATTGTTAGAAACTCTAGACACAAGACACAACCCACGACAACCTTTTCTTGAATTACAAGTTTGATTGAAAATAGGAACATTTTAACCGTCCATGCAAAGGATTTTCCCTCGTAAATATAAAAAAATACATCAGTCTTAATTCCAACCTGGAATTGTACGCTTTGATAGAAATTTAATAAAAGCTGCAAATTTTTGAAATGAATCCACTGTCCCATACTTTTGTAACAAGTTTAGTCATTGCAGCAAGTTCTACTGAAAATTATCGATTCCAGCCTGATTTTTTGACCTCAGATGTTTCAATAAGAATAAACGAGTTAACATTTAGTTCTTACAACATAGCACGGAACTTGGTAGCCGATATACACTCGCTTCACATACGCAAAAATATAATGGCGATACAAATGATAAAGCTCTTGATTTGAACGGGTCATTTGCTCAGCATTACTGCATCTGATGTGTTTATCAATTTGTGCAAAATTACTTGATAATGCTTTCATGTACAGGCTGCGCAAACGAGCAAAGCCCAAACCATATTGCACTGGAAGCAATCCCACGTCCTAACCATTGGTTTAAAGTGGTCAGTCAGTAGATCAGTCTTCAGTTTGCACATCAGATATATGTGGTTGCTAAAGCTCTAACAAGACGGATTGTTTTAGATCGCTCTCCTCCGGACTTTCCGCAGTGCTCACTGCCAGGTTGCCATGACTTCCACGCGAACGAGAAATATAATAAAATCCATGTGCGAGGAAAAGTAACGCTATTATCCCGAAATACACGCTGTAAACACAAAAACGCTAGAGGCAATTAGAGGGTTTTGAAATGTTGCAGAAGTAGCCTACATTACAAACAAATAGATATTTCTTCCTCACGAAAATTGTCATCTCGCAAGATATTCGAAACGATGCAAGTCCACATAGAAATTACTACATTAGTACAGTGGTTCTGGTTCATTGGGTAGGTCAGACGTATTAGTTGCTGAACGACATAATTCCTGAGTTTTTGAACCAATCTGGAATGAACGTGTTTCTTTAACTTTTGAACATCAGTAGTTGCAAGGTGTACAACAATTAACTGAAACAACGCTCAGGATAATTTAGATTAGTTGTTTCAAATTATAACAGAAAGTTATTCACAATTAATCATGCATATTTTCAGACAAGTAGTTTATTTACTTTTTCACATTTTCTCAAACTCATGGTTTATCTTACACACGAATTTATTATACGATATCTACAACATGTTACCTATGTTCACTGAAAACCGTATTTTGAGCACTTTCGACACGTCTTTGTGCATAACCAACTAAAAGCAAAAAAGCTAGAAATTATTGCAAGGCGAATTTTTAAGAAATGAAACGTCAAGTAGGCTGCAAAAGCAACTTTTAGGTGATCACAAGTCGTAGTTGTTCAAAAAATGTCATATAATTCTTCTCAAAGAAAAATCTTTTGTCGATAGCAATTGACACACATGCTATCTTTTCAGAAGCGGATTGAAATCGGATGGAAAAGTTGACCGCAAAGCACAAACCATGAGAATTTCGCGTAGTACTGAGCAGTTTAGGTGCTAACCAAATGCACAAATCTCACACGAAACTCTGCCTTTCACATGAATATAGAAAATCACAATGCAATCGTATCAAAAACAACCATTACGTATTTTTATTCGTAGCGTTAGATAACGTAAAACATGATAACACGGAAGTGATTGGACGGGCCGCGACCATCAATTGCAAGGGCAAGTTACCAGTGCTTACTGCATTCAGAATCAGCATTATTTAATATTTTATGTCAGAAACTTCTTTGTCGCGCGTTATTGACTTCAGCAGGCGTGTTTTGTCAGCAAAATGATATCCGCAGTGACAAGGTTTATAAATGACACTTTGCGCAGTTCAAAACCAACGTTTCTCTCTATAGTAGGTTGAGTGCACGGCTTTCAAAGCAGGAGACTGGGTTCGCTTCCCAGTCAGGTCAAATGGAAAGGCAGAGTTTCTGTTCAGTGTTGTGCTCGACGTAAATGGCGAAGTGTGAAAGAAGTTATCACGTGTGTGGCTGCCAGTGCTATTTCACCATTCCAGCACTAATTGTGAATGTAGCCGCGCGGTCCACAGCGCAGAACATGGGCGAATATGGACGCTCGCAGGCTGCTTGTGATGCATCAAACGGAGCTCCAAGCGAGTATACGGAAGCCTTTCTGTTCGCAGCTTTTTCAGTGTAAACAACAAACAACCACTAAGTTATAGGAATTTGGCCACTAACCACTATTCAGCTTCCGATTATCCTCAAGTTCGACGCTAGTCAACAGAATTTCATCACTGGAAGATTTTCACAATTAGCGCAAAATTCAGATTAAATTGTTCGATTCTGACCAGGCGCTTCCGCAGGTTTAGGTCGTTGAGGGAGGACACATTCATAAAAACAATCCCAACCGTTGTCTAGTGAAACAAACCTTGTAGGAGAAAACCTCTCAAATTTTCAGTGAGTAACGAAAAATATTTTTACTAGCTCTGATTGCCAAATTACGTAAGTTTCATAAAATTTCAAGAATAAACCCCGAATTACGCCAAACGCACAACTTTTAATCCGTCAAACAAAAACCAAGTGCAAATGGGGGCAGCTGTATCATCGGCATCGCCACCTCATTCTAGCAGTGTTGGGTTTCACGTTGCTATGTTGTATCGTGACAAACAAACTTGCATTGAAAGAGGTAGATTTATCAGAACGCCAAGGCATGTCAAAAGATAATTATCTCAATTTTTCACTGAAATGCTCTTCAAGACTGTTTAGCGCAGTTCAAAACCTCTTTGCGTAATGGGAGCGGTGTCCTGTTGCTGGACAAGCAGTTCAAAAAACTTTTATGAAATCAGCAATAGCGTTCAATTTCCGGCCGGGCGCGGTTCAAGTGCGTCCTTTAATTTGTTTACTGTCTAACGGTCAATCTCTGTTTGTTCCACTTCGAGTGAAGAGTTTACTTTTGAACAATGTGAAGCGCCGCAATCGTCGCCAGCACCGCGACAAAGAGTAAATGATATCCGGTTTCCTTTTCGCAAACAGTGTCACGAACATACACTTTGTATTATAAACTTGGACCCAACGCAGAACATTTGACGACGTGTTAATGCTGTCGTCTTTCACACTTTGAATTTATCATGACTTTCGGATCCACCATCGCATATACTTGGCGTAGGGTTTTACAATGATCTTTTATATCGTTTTTTTTTAGAAGTTCACCAGTTGAAAGTAGCAATGACTGCAAAACCAGCTTCCCACTAATTTCATATATGCTGAATGGTTGTATCAGAAGTTATTAGTTTCTATCTTTACAGCAACTATTAGCGTTTCACCGCTATGTGAATTTTAATGAATCAAAAACGTTAACTTGAAAAAAAACGTTTATTGGGAACAGCACACGTGACTGCAAGAATGATTTACGTTGGATTTACACAGAGGTGGATCGAAACACAACTAGGCGTGATCCTTTGTTTCACTGCATCAGAAACAGAGCGCCTGGTTAAGCTCAAGTAGGCTTCACCAAACGAGAACAGAGTTAGGAGAGAGAGCGAGCAGCTGCACGTCATTATCCCGTTCTAAGCGCAAAATTGGTGTGATGGCACATACGAGCATTGGTCTCTAAGCAAGCAGGTTGCAGCAAAACACCAAGCATTGTGTTGTTATCATGCGATGTTAAGACAAGACGCACAAGTTTGCTTTGTCGTACGACCACACAAGTGCGATCAGAGTCCACGCTTATTTCTGTAAGCAAGCCTTCTACGGGTGAACCGATCGACTGACTTCAGTGAGCACACAGCTTATGTTTGTGCACTGCTTTTACGAGAATTAATCAACTTGGAGCCTCTTCATTCACGCACACACGTTGGCGACTTACAAGAAAAGATAACTCTCACTCTTTGCGACCCGCAAAGTGTCAAAGTTGCAACCAGCTTTGTCTTAAAAGCATTATGCTGTGCAGGGAAACGGCTGTACCTGCGCATGTGCCAAAACATCCCTTTCTATTTCCTTGCTACAACTCCTACATCGCTTTCTATTTGTACCTACGTACAAAATACGGCAGTTGGTGTGAAGATGAGTTTTCTTTGCTTGATTGTGACGTTCCAGGCCATAGTGTGTGGATAAGAGTACTCTCAAAATGATAGTCCTAGTGTACGCTTCCTGGTTATTTATGATAATATTTGACTTTAAATTCTTCAAAACTGCAAACGTCATTTCAAGGAAACAGCTCGTCACAAAGTAGATGAATTGAAACAATTTTCGGCAGCTTTTCATATTTTACGTACAAAGACGACAGAGTTGATAATCCGTCAAAATTTTGGATAATACGATAACAAGTTGCATACACACCTGTAGATGACAAATTGCGTGGAGACATCCAAGCCCAGAACAGCCCGATCTATCAGTATAACCGTAAGAACAGCGTTTAAAGCGACAGCAGCGAAAGTATTGACGCCAAAAACAAGAGCAAATCTTCGAGTTGTCAAACCAGCCGCCAGCTGAAATCTACAAAAAAGCGGAATATGTGTGATTATCACCGGTTGACAAATAAGCTTCACATGTAAATGAAAATTTTCGTTCGCTTCGGCCTGCAAGCATTAAATTTAAACCATGCTTCTTTTCCTTTTTTCCAAAATTAACTACAAATATGTGAACGTTTTCTTTCACAGATTATGTACTTCAATTTGGAGAAGATTTTGTTTTCTGATAAATCCTTCGCTCCTAATGATCGTGAGCTTCCGTTCACTACCTTTTTAAACGTACATTCTTCAAACAATATAAATGATCTCTTGCGAAAATGATATTGATGAATATACTTTTCCTGTTCACGAGTATTACGATGATTTGCACCAAGTCAAATGCAGTAGCTTGCACCACTCTTCCAAGAAAAGTTCAATGAACAACTTACGTTTCCCGAGAAACCCCTTTATTGCAGAAGTTAGTGCTACTTTTTCATTTCTGTAAAAACACTTTCGCACCATGGGCGCAAGCACCGAAGGACAAGAAGGCGCGCTTGCCCATCTGGAAAACTTATTGATTTGAAAAAGCAGGAATGTCTCTGTAACAGGCCCAACAATATTTGTTTCTGTGTGGTTCTGCTGTCAGTTTCACTGTTAAGGTGCAATTTCGCAGAAGGCTTCAGTTTTTCGCCAACAGAAAGGCGTTCCACACATTTTCTTGCACTGATGTCCTACTAATATTTACGTCTTACAATCGTTCTGTTGTACAAAGCGCTGTTTACGTCAGTGAGAAATGGCTACGTGAAAGCACAGACTTGTCCATGGGCATGGGTTTCCCATGGGAGAAGAAATGGAAAGTTTCTACCAGAACCGAATAGTTGCGATCAGAAACACTGACATGCATGTCTCAAGAAGTGCAAACAAGAAGCAGAAAATAATTTGGGGGCATTTGCCCTTCCGTGCTCACCCGTACATACTACGCTGAGTATACTGCTTATTGTGGCATGATGTGCTTTAACAGCGATCTCCTCCACGCAGGGTTGCGGAGTCGCAAGGAGTCGGAGGTTTTTGGTGGAGACGAATTTCTAAGAACGCTAAATTGTTTTTTATTTGACTCCGACTCCGGAAGTCCAATTGAATCATTTATTACATCGCACTCCTAAATTAGGAATCTTAGTGGTGCTTGTTCAGATGGCACAACTTATTTTGAAACTTTTATTGAAACAGAGATTTCTTGCTGTTTACCCCGATTTTCATTGATTGCTAGTTGCTAAAAATGGTCGACAGCTAAACTTCCTTCACGTTATATTAAGGAGTCATAGTCGAAAATTTTGGAAAGGTCGGAGTTGGAGTCTGACATCTTACCTCCGACACCGCAACCCTGCCTACACGCATATAAAAGAGTACATGACTTTTCGGTCTGAGCCATTTCGGTCACGGGACATTTCGGTCGCGACATTTCTGTACAAAAGGAAATGATGAAATTTGTTAACCTTGCTCAGGTAACCTCTGCCCAATTTGGGCAAACGGTTCTTCTATTTAAATTAAAAATCAGTTAACGTTCACGTAGAAAGCTGGTTCTTTCAGAAGCTGCATTTTTTATGGGCCGAACGTTACTTTGTTGAAGCACTAACATTACATTTTAAAGGTCAACAAACGTTTACGTCAACTAGTTTCGCATTTGCACGCAAGCAATCGCTTGTCATGTTGTCACTGCACTGCTTTACTATAAACTGAGCTTACATTCTATCCACGTTAAGTCAACTTTACGCCAGTGACGTGACAAGTTGTTCACGAACGCAAAAAATAGTGTTTTGGAACATTCAGTTCAGAAGCGACTCGAGGTCAAACGCGTCACTCGGGCTCAACACGCCATTTATACCAAGGCCACTGACAGAATNCAACCGTCNGAGGCTTGCATCATTGAAATTTCCATTTGCTTTTATTCTGGCCAGCACTATCGTTGCTATGTAACGGTAGTTACGTAACATTGAATTAGAAGTTTTCATGAGAACTCGTCGATTGTTGCGTAATGTATGGTAAAGAGCAACTACAATGTCAGTTAGTTCTCTGCATACTAGGCTCATTCATATTAGCCCCAGTTACTGCAGAATATTTTTGTTCGTTTGAAATTATTCTCGAATGGGAACTTGTCTATGCAAATCGATTGCTTCAATGAACACTCAATCTGATATGAATTATATTTAAAAATGCTTATTTGCAGAGGGCAGCTCGAACTTTAACTGTTGAGACGAGCTCAAGTAAGCGTCTGCGTACTTGGCTCATTAATATTCCCGAATTGACAATCATTCGTTTGAAATTATTTTCGAATGCGAACTGCTCATTGGACTGGAATTTACATTCATTGTTCTATGCCACCGGTTTTCAATGTGAGGTCGCGACTCCCAGAGGCAGTGTTCCCTCTAAGGCAGAGTTGTAAGTCGGGCCGGGCTTTTCGGGTCGGGTTCGCGCCGGGCTCGTGCTTAAGTTTGTCAAAATGTTTCAGGCCGATTTTGGGCCTGCATACAAAACTTTTTTATAACATTAAGAGCAACGATTTTTTTTACATTTGTTGTGCTCAAACGATTTTTCACATTTTTTCTACATTTTTACAGACCTACATTTGTTGTGCTCACTGCAGAACTTCTGTGAGTGAAGTGACTGTGATTTCTTCTGCTAATTCTATTTGCAAACACAGCTGCGTTCTTTTGTTCTCTGCTCGGATTAGCCTCAAACTCTTTTTGAGAAGGCAACAGCGGTAAGGAAATTAGCATACGATGGCTTTGTGTCGAAAAGATCAATCACTCACGCGATGTTTGGCTTGTTTTAAAAACAATGGCCCATAAACCAACTTTTCATGCTTATAGCATTACCTAGATAGTTTCTTTTATGCCTAAAGCGCCATCGTGGATAGCTTCGTGGTAGTTTCTTTTTTTGAGAAACATTACATTCCGGAGTATTATCGTTGACTAACAAGATAAATTTGTGCTTGTTTAAGCCAATGTTTTGGTCAAGGTGGTTGTTATTTTGGGTGTGATATAAAACCTTAAACCTGCAGCTATACCGTACACTACGTTTTTTGTTACCCCGCAGTTGCACATACCTCAACTCACTCGGTAAATTTGGCTTTTGGGCCTAAATTGGGCTTCAAAAATAAATGACGGGCTCGGGTCAGGTTCGGGCTTCAAAATGAGGCCCGTTTACAACTCTGCTCTACGGTGCGCAAATGTGCAGTGCCAACAGACCACTTGTCTAGTGAAATGTCATTCTCGCGCACTAGCAACAGCCCAGATTTAATATCGTATATACAGTATACCACATAGCCTCTGTAACGCTTGAAACACTTTACCGCCTATGTGTTTACATGGTTGCGCAACTGCATGCGCACTAAAACAAAGATTTGTTTAGAGTACATTTTTTCTGAGGAAACACTGCCCAGATGGGTTGTGAACCATTTTTGGAGGCGTCGCGAGTAATTTTTTTGTGCACACAGCTGTATTACAGTTGGTTTGATCGAGTTTTAGATGGGGATCGTTGGTTATAGTGGGTTGCTATAATGGATCGCGGACTCGCGGTACAAAAAGGTTGAAAACCACTGCTCTATGCAAATCTGTTGCTTAAAAAAAACATTTAATCTGATATGAATGATGTTAAAAAATACTTGAATACCTAAATGCAGAGAGCAGCTCGCCTCAAACGGATGAGCCCGAGTAACGCGCGAGCGAACGAAGTCGAGAGAACGCGTGCTACTCATGACAGTTTTTGATTCAGGTCACCTGCAACATGAATGCGAAAGGCCAGACATGGAACGAAAATACTTGAAAAGTAACAAAGCTCAATGCATAGACCCCAAGTTAACAACCATAACACAGGTCAACAAAATTTCAAAAAATTTTTCTTTCTTTTATGGAAATAGTCCTTTCTTATAGATTTTTGGGTGCTGAAACCGAATATGACAATAAAAAAACTTCGATTAGCTCTCGTTTTTTGAATATTTTCAATTTTTATTGTACAAATGCATACATCAATGCTAATGCAACAACAGAAATGTGCATGTACACAATCGCTTGCTTTTAGCTTTCTTGCTGTAAGACAAGTCTGGTTAATCTCGAGCAAGAGTCCAACAGTAATCAGCTAATATTGATGGGCTGCATCTTCCTTGGTAGCGTTTTTCTATGACTGCAATATCCTGATGGAAACGCTCCCCATGTTCGTCACTTACGTCACCACAGTTTGAAGGAAAAATTTAAGTGCGTGTGTAAGAAGTGTATTTTCAAAGACATGTTGCACCCCACATTTTTGTAGGAATCTATCATGTGTTCCACAAATTCAATATAATTTGGTGCTTTTGCGTTTCCAAGAAAGTTGTGTGCCACATCTCGAAATGCATTCCAGGCAACATTCTCCGTTCCAGATAAGGTGTGATCAAAGTCTTAATCTTTTAATAGCTTGTTGATTTAGGCTCCAACGACGATACCTTCTTTCAGCTTGGCTTGGCTTAATACAGGAAACTTGTTGCAAATGTATTGGAAAGCTGCTCCATCCTGATTTATCACTTTTACAAATTTTTTCATTAGGCCAGTTTAATATGCAAAGGGGTAGTAAGATCTTTGATGCTTCAACAAGTAGAGTGTACTTCACATTTGTTGTACCTCCTTTCAAAGTGCTTCTTTTTGACCAGTCATTTTTAAGGTAATGTTCATGTCTAGCACGGCTGTCCCATTCACACAAAAACACCAATACTTTGTATAACCAGGCTGAAATTCCAATAGTATTTGCAATTACACACAGTTGCCAGTAGTACTCTTCGTTATATATGTACTGTAAAAGAAGCTTCATATTCGTATGTTTCTTTCATTTGAGCTGCATATCCAATGGGAATTGATGGCAACATACTATTAACAGTGTGCAGCAACACAGCTTTTAGACTTAGTTTGGATGAATCAAAGAACGGTCTCCATTCTTCTGATCTGTGGGAGTACCCCAATTCTTGCATAATGCCATTAACATCTGTGCAATATACAAGCCCACCTTTCATGCTAAAAAAACTGGGCCAAAGACTGTTGACATGTTCGAAAACTACAAACATTGACACCAGTCTGAAGCAAATTTCATTGTTTTAATCTTGAAGCCAACAGCTCAGCTTTAACTTTCGGCAAATCTAAACCCCCTAGAAAGGGGTGTCAAATGATCTGTGAAGGGGGGTCAAATGTAACAGTCACCACAGGTCTTAGAAACATGTGGTTATTAAAAAAGGTAACTTGGTGGTTGTTTTGAAAATGTCATTGAGCCCTGTTATTTAAATGTGTTAAATATGTGATTGAAAGAGATATACAGGTATTTAATTCAGAATTCCAGGGGGTCACATGTCCCCCCCTAGCATATATTGCTGGTGCCAATATCTTGAAAAATAGAGCTGACAATTTTAAGACTAATTTTCGGATTCCTCGCCCCAAAATTAGTAAAGGGTGGCTACTTTCATCCCAGAAAGAAATTTTGTGTTGACCAGTGTAATCAGTGAAAGGTGTGGTGGCACAAATATANAAAGCAAAGTCGGCCAGACGGAAACGGCCAGACCGAAAAGTCCTGTTCCACATANAAAATATTAAAGTTACCCTATGGCATTTATACAATGTTAAAAAAAATAGTCATTTCAAANGTAAAAACTGTAAGAAACTGAGAAGCTTCATCCAATCACACAATATCCAGCACATGGTGGCTATTTTGTTTTGTGATGTGGCTAACCCTGGCTGCAGGTAGCAACAGCATATGATAGTCTCGTACTCACTGAGTCACAGTGATGACGAAGTTGTACAGCGCTATGAATGCAATGTAAGCTCCATAGCATATCCATATGTTAGCTGTCAAATACATCAATAAGAGCAATCCGAATTTCAACAGGGAGCAAAGACCCAATGCGATTTCTCCCCATCTGGACCAAGTAATTTTGATAAAGCCAACCGAGAAAGCTCCACAGGCGCCTGAAAGTTCAGTAACACATTCTTCAAAAATGGCACTCGAAGTGCATTGATCTGCAGGTTAATTAATCTTTTAATTATTCAAGAGCTTGAACAAGATCTGCTGATCTTTACCTCAGTCCGGAATACAAAAAAACAAGCGCAGAACTAAAATTACAAGTAAAGTTTACCGTTCACGCATATGACCAAGCCTTACAGATTATAATTAATCATTCCAAGAACGCAAAGAGACTGTGCGACAAATAATATGCATCACGAAATTGAAAGAATTGAATTTTAAAGACGCAGTTACCAAGTACAGTGGCAGCTGTCTCGACGGCGCCATTGTAAACTTGCTGCTGATTGCTTGGACGTATAGTTTCCCACAGATTTTGAACGTAATTTACAACGAGTATCCACCCACACGTTGACAAAGCCCACCAGATTGACCAACGAAGAAGCACCACGTCCGTGTAACACGCTTTAGTGTCGTGTATCAGACTTGTAAGGACCTTCTTCCACTTGATGGTTGCTTTAAGCTCCTTCTGAAAAGCAAACCGGAAATACTGCTGTAAGCACAAATTCTGCCCTCATGCTTCAGGTATACGCTGTCTGCAAGCATCGAATGGTTTACGCGGGTGGTTGACCACGATGACGTACGGTTGCGTCGATATCGTTGCTGGCCAGGCTGCATGCTTCGTTATCACCCTCATCAGCTTGTTGCTCCCCAGAAGACCGATTGTTACCTGAAGCGCAATGTTTAAAAATCAGGCTGTGGTTTAATATAAAGTCTTAAAATCAAGCAAATTTTTTTTCTGCACGCAGTACTTGGGTGTTAATGCCAGTTGTAAGTATTGCAAAATAATATCTGAAAAAGCAATAACGCTATTGCATATACTTATGAAGTTGTAGCAACAGGTGAAATAGCTGCTACAAAATTCAGTTAGTGGCAGTGACTGGTAAAACTTACATCAAGAATACAAGAAACGCACTCACAATCATCTCCAACATTATTTCACAGTCGTCAAATGAAATGAGCAGTGTTCAAAATTATGTTCCTCCTAGATAGCTGACCGAGAAAAGAGAGCCATTCGTAATAGTTAACTACTCGTGCAATAGATCACATTCTTATGTCAAACGCATCCAAGTCGTATGCTACTTCTACTTCATTAGTTGTATATCAGATGTTTCGCTTTCTCAGTTTTCGCTCAGAAGGTGTGATTTTGCATTTGCGCTATTTAATTGCCTTGTTGGGCGGTTCCTTGCATAGGTTCTGTTAAAGCTCGCTTTGCAATAAAGCAATCTACTTGCCATCATTTTCTCTTGGCAAGCGGACACTTGCAAGACTTATCGTTTACCCAAATTGTTCGCGTCACCAAATATAGTATTACAACACGGTCTAAAAATGTGTTCGACACGATAAAGGAATTGTCGATCAATAGTAAAGAGGGTGGGCCAAAAGAAGATGGCAATGTCAAAATCAACGTCAATGCTATATTGCCCAGCCACTTTTAACTCTAAATGCTAAAATGCCCTATTTTAGACGTAATCTTTATGACTGGGAAACAATACGCACGCACTTTGCGACAAAAATAGTTGGCTTTTTTGAAAGATGGAAACTCAGGTTCGTGGAAAATTGCACCGACTAAAAAACACACATCTCTAAACTGAAGAGTTGTTTGCCGTCATTGATGTCTTTGCTGTTGGAAATTGACAAACTTTTCAAAGTTTTTAATGCGATTCAAGATGCAGAAACATGTAAAAATATGCACGTTTGTAGCAACAAATCCTATTGTTGTAGTGTATTCGGAGAAAGAAACGCGGGTAATGGGCTGCATGCAAACGCAAATTCCCAATGTTAAAACGGTNCTTCATCAATTGCAGTCCAAGTGTCTACAAGCGTTTTGAAAACAGAAGGCAGGAGTAGGACAAACCTCCGCGANGTTTTAAGGCTTCAACGATCCAGCAGTTTATCTTATCTTATGTAAAATAGTTTTTNTAGACTGAAATGTGGAACTAATCTACCAGCTTACATATTCAATGAAGCAGGTAAGCAAAACATTTTTTAAAGCATTGTGAAGCTAAGTGCAAGAACGAACACCAAAGTTTTTATAAACAACATATTTGGAAAATCTTTGCGTTGCTTTGACACCGGGATATAGTGCTACTTTTAAGCACCCTATTTCATTAGGATTTTGTTAATGACTGGATTGCTTTTCTCTTCAGTGCAGCTTTCTCGTTAGATTCTGTCAACTTAATACTTCGCTACCTCAACTCATTCATTCATTTTCATGTCCGCTTCTCCTCTCAGGAGGGACGCGGGCAGAAGCCCTAGGGTGACTCCAAATACCTCATGGTTTTCAGCAATATCTGATAGTTCTGTTGACTCCACACCAAGATGGGACCAAGCAAGGTGGGATATGTAATCACGCAACCCGGTCCTTGGACGACTTCTGGGCCGCTTAGCAGTGGGTGCAGCCAGCAGGATCTGCCTCGCCAATATTTTCTGGGATATTGTGGTCAAGAGGCCGAACAATCGTAGCTGGGATTTCTTGATTCGGAGAAGTTGCTCGATATTCAAGGCTTTAGGAATTTCACAGTTGTGCATTTTGTCACGAAGTGTCACGCGGTCAACTCGTCGCGAAATCCCATCTCTGCCGCTTGTACTCAATATATTTTTTTCAGTCATTACCCAAGATTCATGACCATAGGTGAGGATCGGAACAAAGACTCTCTTCCCTTGAGTGAAGTGGCGTTCCAATTTTCGAACACTAGCTTTCGGTAAGTTAGCCGTATACGCGTGGCGTTCAAGCCTGCTAGAGTAGAAGCACTCTGCACTGCCTCCATTCACCTCTCCAGATGCGTAGCGGGCGCACCTTGGGGGCTACCTCGAATCTCGACGTTTATCAAATTAATATTTTGTGCTGGATAAAGGAAGTCCAGAAGAGTTTACTAGTAAGGGCAGCAGATTGATCCATTAATGGATATGCCGTAATATTACAGGCATACGGCATGTTATTATCAGACGTAATAATATGACGACGTACAATTGTATTTGAATTTTGAACTTCACAAATTTTAATATGTAAACGCGAGACACCAAGCCGTCATATTCATCTCCTGCTTTATATTTGCATTGAAACTAGTTGAAAAATCTGCAAATTTCGACTTGATTTTTGAAGGAAAAACATTTGGTAACTTAATTTCCGTTATAAAAACATGAGTTTTTTTATATCTTGTGCCTTCCTTTAATTGAATACAGCGACTTTTAGTTTTCATGTTAGACATAACACACGTGTGTCACAAAACAAATGATCAGAAGAAAATCACCTTTACTGCCTTGAGATGTGAAGAAAAATAAAGATGTCTTCGGCATAGGCAAGAAAACAGACATCAAAAATGCAAGGGTGACATTGATCAGAGATATTAAATGCAAATAAAAATAATCCACATGACCAATTGAAACCAACAACTGTGCCAACACAGACCCCAGGAAGAGGCCTAACAGTGTAGCGGCTCGTACATATGATGTCACCATTTGGTATTGATCATACTTAACAATGCTGTAATGTAAAAAGAGCTAGATGATCACCAGACATTTTCTTTACGACTATGACACAATTCTAACATTCAAACTTTTCTGACACATGTCCTTAGCATCTGAGAAATTCATACCTGTATATGTAAGAGTAATAACCAATTTCTCCAGCAGTAGCCATTCCATAAAAAACCTGCATCATTTGCATTAGCGGGACACCATTGCCAAAGCAAAGCAGCAACCAACAGGTCACGTATCTAAAACAACATTAACTTGCCACGATTAGACAAAGCGTAAGTGTAAAACAATCAACTACGTCGTCATGAATGTTAATTACAGGAAATCATGTATGTTCTTCTGTTCTCTACAACGAAGTTTTCCTATGAGAACACAAAATTGCATTGCAGTTTGTGCCAAACTGAGTGCCCAATTCACTTCTTTTTTGCTATTCACTTGACTGAGTGTTTTCAACACAGAACAATAAGCTTAACAAAGAAGTTTAAGAAATGGGGTTAGATATGCTGAACATGGTTATTTGTCTTTCCAAATTTTGCATCTTTGTTCATGTGTCTTTGAGTCTCTTCCCATATTTTGGTGCATGGTTATATTGAAGGCAATTTGACTCTTTACATTACTCAAATTTAAAATAACATGCAACATGGTGCTGCAGTGATCTTAACAACATTGTTATTCAAATAAAGGCAAGCACCAAAAATGTTTGCAAAATATCGAATAAAGGAGACATTGCCAGGTCATGCACAAACATAATTCTTTTAAATCTAAATATAGATGTGAAAGAGTGGCAGTTTATGACACAACTATGTTGATTTCAATACCGAATTACTTTGTACTACAACAGATAGTAGATGGTGTTTTTATGTGTCTGGCTCAGATACCAGCTCCATATCACAGGGCAGTCAAAAGAAGCTACAATTATACTGAAACACAATGTATCACAGGGCAAGTGTTGGCTGGTGCACACAGTTTATTCTAAAGAGGAACAAATGCAGAAAACAAAGCACCAACAGCATCTATCACATTTGGACATCATCATGCATAGCCTCACATAGTGGGAGAAAAGGGATATTTGCAAAAGGATCAGGCAGATGAAGTGAGCAAAAGGAAAAGATGGATGAAGACATGCATCACTGAACAAAGGCATACAGGTTTCTTCTAATCAAGGTATTAAACATTGTGACAGAATAGGTAACTTCATATGGGTCAACTATCTTCTTGGGGATGCTATGCAAATTCAGTAGGTGTTATTATAAGTAATGTGGAAGTGCTTAATACAAGAATGTGTCTACTTGCACCACAGTTGACAGGCAAACAGGCTCAGAGGCACTTTTTCTCAGCGGTCAACTGCAATAAAATTCATTTGTTTTGTGCCTATTGCATGCCAATTTATGTCTGCCAATTATGCTACACGCAGTTTGAAAACACAGTCTGGTATTAAATGACAGCACATAGGCTACAACAACACCTGTCAAATTTATGTTACATTCCGATTAGTGTGTGTGTTTGCAACCATTAGGTTAACTATTTACTCAAAACATTTAATGTCTTGATTACAAGCAATTGATATGCTTTTGTTTAATGATGTGCACCTTCATCCAACTTTTCTACCTGCTCCCTTCAAATGTTTAATATTTTGTTGAGTCCATACAATGCTTCTGCATGACATTGACCAAACACAGCTGCAAGTGTATTGTTTCAATGTTTGCTCCTCTTCAACATCGCCTGTGTCCACCAAGTAACACTTATCCTGTGATGTGTTTAGACTTTTTACATTTTTGCATTAGTATTTGTGTTCTTTTACTAACACTGCAATATGAACCATGAGTCTATGCTCAACATGTAAATATAGTACAAAATGAAAAGAAGATCAGCTCCTGATGTGCCCACATATGTGCAAAACCTTAGTTGAACTTTAACACTTTTGATAGCTTGGGTTCTTCCAAAGAAATCACGTTGGTTCCAGACATGTTTTGAGTGTTTACCACATTTATGCCAGTTTACTAAAACACCTTCCATTTGAAACTCAAACAAGTGCTTCGTTTGTTAAAAAAATTTTCTTCACAGTTTTCATATGTAAATGTACTAAATTTCAAGAAAAAAAGATTATAGCTGGTATCCAATCAAAGTTGGAGCCATATCTATATGTAGACTGGTACCTGCTCCAGAATTTCCACTGCACAAAGACATGTAGACCAACAGTGAAAATTCTAAAATCAACCCTTTGTTATAATGAACATGTGTAAGAAACTCTGAAGAAACATCAACTATTCTACTTTCAACAGCTTTCTCTAAATCAGGCAAGTAAGCCTGTTTCTGTATTTTGTGAAACTTGGAAGTCTTGCAAGAAGTTGTAACGCAACAACCCATTATCTACATGAAACCATATTTTACATCATAAAAAACAACTGTTTTCATCATCAACAAAGATTGAATGAAATGAATAAATGCTTTAGTTCCACAGTTTTCTCATGAAATGCTGATAATAATGAAAAAGTTTTTTTTCATAACACTCAATGTCATTTCATTTTAATAACTGGTTGTTTTATTATTTCTTATAAAACTCTTTTGCCTTCAAAGCATACTCGTATAACGAAGCAACCTATTTTGGATGTGAAAGCTAATAAAGAGATTTCATAAATCAAAAGAAACCTTATTTTGTCTTAGGCAGGTACTGGCTAAAACTTTGACAATGTCTTCTTTTCATTTTAATAATGTACACACATTAGAACAAGAAATTAGATATTAAATTAAACATAAAGAGGTATTCAGCCTGATATGACGTAAACACCTGTTTTTTAATTTAATTTTACAAATTTTTTTGGACTCTAGACTAAATGTCAGTATTGCAAAAGTGATTTAAGTAGCAAGAAAATTTTGATCAAGTCAGAAGAGTCATACCTACAAGGAGAAGGTTTGTTAGATGGTGAGGTTTGCAGCTTGGTCTTTGTTTTACAAACATTTTTTACATCTCAAGATACTGCAAATTATGCGAGATAATTCATTCAGACATAAGTTTGAAATGCTTTTCTATGTTGGAAAAGTACCATGGCTACTAAATCTTTTTGCACAACTAAAATTTTCAGTCAGAGCACCATACTTTTAAAAGCTGCTTGTAAAACTATTGTAGAACATTTAAAAACAATTATAATGGAACTTGGTGAACCAACTTATTTTAAACACACTTAGACAGAATTAGTATAACAAACTTACCCTAAACCTTGAAATATAATCACAGGTTTGTACTTCACATAATCTGTCAGCAAAAATGCTGGCAAAAGGAATGCAAGATAGGAGTAAATCCACACGGGATAAATAGCATTCACCAGTTCATTAGCTGTGAGGTTCTGTTTTGGACCCTGATATAATTATGAAAAGTTTAAAATTTCAAAAAATAATGCACAAACTTACAAACAAAGAACATTTTGAAATAAAATAATAATGGCCCTACAGTCATGGGCGTCTGCAGGGGGAAAAAACAGGCATTTGCTCCCTTGGAAATTGGGCCTAAGAACTAAAATTTTCTGGAAAAGATGAAATCAGCAGCTCAGTTTCGAGTAATTGGTTAATTCTTGCAATGGCCGTTTATTTATCGGTTAGACACTCACTCTGCAGAAGAGCAAGGTTTGCGGTCCTGGTGTCATACAGTAGTGTGCTAGCAGTTCACTTATTTCTGCTCCGTTGCATGGCCGAACTTGGGAGCGGATTCTTCTGCTGTTGGTCTCTATTGCGCAACAATAACATGGTTCACTTAAAATTACGATAGTAGGCGTTTTGCTGCATGTTGCTGCTTGCTGTTGAACGCAGATATCATGGCAGATAATGCAGCGAGACAGTGACTGCTGATAGTGGTAAATCACATAGTTTCGTACTGTGTGAAAAGAAGCCAGAGTGTATCTACAGCAATGCATCCACAAGTGTGAAATATCCATTGTTAGTATGAGATTGAGTGTAACCAATGTGCCTGAGTGAATAGCTTAAACCAGCAAGGAACAGATCCAGCCAGTAATCTTAGGGGGGGGACGATTTCAGCAATATTTGGCAGTCAAGCCTCATCATTCGTTCACTACTGTAAGAGAGATGAAGTATACTTCACGACAGTGCTGTCACAAAACAATGGATGGCAAAACGGCCTTATATCACGAAATGCTGTTTTCCGAATACAAAGTTACTTTTGTAGGTTTTAGGGATCCGTCCTGAATCCAGCGTGGTACAACTAGTTTTGACCTGCTAGTCATTTTATAAAAACTTGCAGGCCACTTCTAAAAAAATTATGTGTAAAACAATAGACTTACATAGAAATTATTACACAACAGCAAAAAGCAATTTATTAAAAATCTCTATCAGTGGGATGCCTATGGTGGACATTTCTCTAACACTATCGTTCCTACATCAACCCAATATGTTAGTTGTAGCAAGTCTGAGACTGCATCCAGTGTTTCATGTGCAATTCAATTTCTATTTTTAGATTTGGTTTGCTTCATGGCAGAAAGTATGCTCCAAACATCGAGTGCATTTTCGTGCGAAATCTTGCAGTTTGGGAACATGGGCATCGGAAGAATTTTTTTCAGGTGGGGGCCACTGGGGTATTTTTCTAAAATTTTTCCAGGGGTGCCAGAAGTGGTGAAATTTGTTTTTCCTACTCAAAACTAAGAAAACAACATTTTTTGCTCAAATCTTCAAAATCCAGCAGGGCCAAGGCCCTAGGGGTGTAACGACAGGGGAGAAAGGAGGCACAATTCCTCAGGCGCCGAATCACAGAGGAAGGCACCCAAAAGTTCCAACAATGTCACAAGTATTTTCATCAATACAGTACATTTGCTTCCAAAAGAGCTTAGGTTCGAACATGTGGGTGCCAAACTTACTTCTTGCGCCAGGTGCCATTTAACCTTGTTACGCCCCTGCAAGGCTCTCAATTGCCCCCCTTCTTCCGACGCCCATGTTTGGGAAGCCTATCTTTGCGAGCTAATTTCCAGAACCTCTTTGCAGTCTAGTAGTCTAACACCATTAATGTTGTAGGCTACATTTTATTAAAAAGATATTATGCTTCTTCTAACTAAAATTACCATACAGTAACCTATACACAACAAACAATATTGAGAAAGCTCGCGGCCTTAAAAATTCCTATTGTTGGACCACATTGTCTTAATCAAAATACGCTTATGCCGTCTTATTTTTATACACTGTGTGGCTTGTTATGTATGCAGGCTTGTGGAAATATACATAAGCAAGTGCAAAGATGTACTTGGTCTGGCAAGTTCTCATAATTCATCTGCACAATTTTTTTAAGCCTGCATGGTGTTCTATCTTCAGTGAGTTGTTCGATAGTTGTTGCCAGCTTACTGGTCTACAAGCTTCTCAT
>JGI24159J19872_10002821_pt1 | contig 21105 bp, 17 predicted proteins | sample Ectturendosymbi4_FD_19872 | JGI IMG/M metagenome (IMG submission 19872) | reverse complement strand
TTTATCGAATTTATACACGAGGTGCGAAGCGCGATCCGACTCCCCATTGAGAGAACGCGGAAAAGTTTATTAAAGATTTAAAAGGTGCTTGATTGAATGGAGGAGTCCAGATAGAGCAGAGGAATTAATCGTTGTATTCAACCACTAACGTCATAAATTTGTATTTTACCGCAAATAAGACCACTATGTATGTATACGAGTTACTATGATAACGTATACGATCTTCTATGATAAAGTTTTCACCTTTTTGCGTAATTCGTCACTTTTTTCTAATCCCCTGGAGGTGACGAATTAGGCAAATTCTACTGCATAAAATAATTTCAGCTTTCACTTCCATCAAGAGATCCTGGAATTTTTAATGGTAAGTCTATTAAATGCATCAAGTAGCTTGGTTTAGTCAGTACAACCTGATGACCTATTGATTATAAAGATGGAAGATGAAACTAACACAAACTGCAAATAGAAATTAATAAATTAAAGCACGCTTTGAAACAATTACCAAAATTTGCATGTGGTATTGAAATTTCATGGTTTGTAGCCTTGGTGTCTGCTTTCAACAACTGCCCAACAGGCAAAGGTATACTCTCGGTAATAGCATGGTAACTATTGCTGCGATTGGAAAGCCCGAGTGCCAAGTGCGCAAAGCTTCACACTGCGGCTGCAAGCAAAAATACAGATCACCCGACGAGATCACTCTGTTATTGCTTGTTCGCGCCACATACATATGGGTGTTGTTCTTCGCGCACATTCCGCTCGTGGTGAATCGCAAATTCAACGGAGAGGTTGCAACACTATCACATGTGAACAAAATTCATTGATTGTAAAGGGAAACTTGTCAACAATCAAGTGAGAAAAATATTTTTAATGAGCAAATGGGGATATTCTTCAAAACAAAATACAATCAAAATGTCAAATTTAAATTGATAACAAAGAAATCATACATACATCTGAAATAGTTTTTGTCATTTGACGACAAAATTCTGGATCATATGTTTCATCTCTGAGGTAACTGCTGAGAACTTCGCTTAGCATTTGCTTGATTGCAGCAACAGGAAACCTTTTGCTGGGTTCTAGTTGATACGTGTTTTCGTACTGAACAGCAGGTTTCATAAAAAAGTCGTCATCATGTGGATGATCCAGGTAGGAAACAGTGCTGACTGAACTACAAAAAAGATGCATGAAGTTCAAACCAAATGTCCTGTTTGGCGTTGTTTGGTTCTGTTGTGACCGGCTGAGTGGTACAGTTGGTTGAGCACGCGCCATCAAAACTGGTAGGATGGGTTTTCGTTCGGGTCATACCGAAGACTTGCAAAACGATACTTGCACCCTGTCCCGCCTCGTGCTCAGCGTTGACAAAGCAAGATAACTAGACTTGTTAAAATTTCAATACATTTTTACTCCTGGGTTTGTCAACTGTGTTCGCACACATAACTGCTGAGTACGCATTTATAAAGGTCAATACTAGGGTTGTATTATCCGGATAACGTTTACCGGATAACCGAGAGTTTGTTTGCTATCCGATATCCGGATATATTTCTGTGGGTTAACCGGATAAAAAAGTAACGTTAATAATGAGTTTTACACTTTTTAACGCCCTGAAAATCTTCAAACTCACAAGGAAGCTCACTATCCAGCCCGCTTCTGTGGAAGCAGAAAGGGTATATTCAGTGCATGTGAACTCTTTGCTACAAACCCATGTCTCGTTTACACTACACCATAATCGATCCGTTGTACTTCATAANCAACGTGTTTCCGAAACAGCAAATGTTAAAAATGCATGGTTTTAGTCATATCTGCAGTGCTGGCTTTAACCCGTTTTGACCGGTTGCTTCTAATAGGGCCCTGCGCTACGGCTACTACGCAAACTTGCTATTTGTGTAGTGCCGGCGCGCGAATTCACAGAGCGTGGGAATCCGTTGCCATCGAAAATCAAAGTGTGAACTGCGCGGTTTTTAATGCCCCCATCATAATTCGTTTTTGTAATGCAATTGTTGCAATGTTCATTGTTTTTCTGTAATGTGTGGCCTGTTTTTTCTTAATAGGACCTAGTTAATGTAGAGAGTGTTTAAGTTTTGAAGCTGTTTTCTTTTTTGTTGATAAAAGCGTTTTGTATTTGGCAGATCAAGTGTGAAATACGGTTCGATAGTTGTTGCCGTTTCAGTAGTCACTTCTGAAGGTTAAGTTTAGTTTGTAATTGCAAATGTGGGCTGCTTAGTCAGTCTTATTCAATTTCCCTTCAGAGGTCTAGCGAGGCAATCTGAGATTGGCAAAAACGTTTGAAAAATCCTAGTTTTGGTTATGCCAACTGCATGACTATTATACAGGTGTGCAAAAGTAATGGTTCCTTAAAAAGTAACAGAAATGAATACTAACAGTTAAACCATAGGTTTAGGAGCAGGCAAATTTTTGGGGGTGCGAAAGATTTTTGCCCGAATTTCCCCAAACTTTATCCGAAAAGTTTTCGGGCAACTCTTTGTGTATTTCCTCCCACACAGATCATTTTGGTATGACCTCCAATTTTTTCAAAATTCAAACAACGTTGGGCGCCATTTTATCATGGTTGCGGAGTCGGAGGTAAAATATCCGACCTTTCCGAAGTTTCCGACTCCGGCCTTTCCAAAATTTCCGACTATTTAGCATAAAGGGAATGCAATTTGGTTGTTAAAATCAATGGAAATCGTGGCACACAGCAAGAAATCTGTTTCAACAGAAGTTTCAAAAGAAATTGTACCATATCAACAGGAATTCCGAATTTAAGAGTGTGATGTAAAAAATGATCCAATTGGACATCCGGAGTCGGACAAAAAAATCCGACTCCGACTCCCAGTGTTTTAAGAATCCGACTCCGACTCCATCCAAAAACCTCCGACTCGTTACGACTCGACCCCGGCTCCGCAACCCTGATCTTTATCCGTATTTTGAGGTAGTTTGCTCAAAATTTCAGGTATTTTGCGAACATTTTCATAGATTTTGCCTGGTTTTCAGGGATTTTTCCCGGATTTTCGACAGATCAAAACTTTTGGGGGTGCGCTTGCACCACCTGTACCCCCGCCTCCTACACCATTGAGTTAAACCATTTACAAAGTAACAGAAGTGACAGTTTGGTTCACGTGAAGTAAGCTTCATTACGTTCTTAGTTCTTGTATTGAAAGTTGCATTATGAAATACTACCCAAAAAAGAATCATGGCATCAATCTCACGCAGATTGGCGTCGTAAACTTTCTGAGATACAGCCTAAAAATTGAATGTTGCAAAAACCTAAAAAAGTGCAAAGGTAGGATGACTATACCTACCATACGTCCCGGTTTGGCCGGGACTGTCATGGTTTAAACGTCTGTCCCGGTGTCCCGTCCCGGTTAGCAAAATGTCCCGGAATTTCACTTCAATGAAATATTCAAAATGAACTCCAGCCTGATGATGCATTGTTATGAAATAATTCCGCTCAATGGCCATTTGTAAAATTGGGGCTTATTGTTGCCTCAATAAGACAAAATTTAATCCAAGTACAATACTTTATATGTGTTCTCAGACAATCTTAAAGCAAATAAATAAGGTATAAAATTTGCCAAGCTCATGCCTTCGGCCGCTCGTCAGGTTATTTCATTCATGGTTTTGAATTTGTGCCGGTTTAAACCTAAGAAATTATCGTAAGTCTAGGGATGACTCTCGTGGAAGTTTTAGAGGCGACTGCAGTAGCCTACTTGTCCGTTTTCAAAAAATGAGAAAAATGAGAAAGTAGATTTAAAGATAATGCGAAAGCTACAATCACTTTGCAGTATATACTTCTTTCGTGTCAAAAGAGAAAGGAATTTTCAAATATTTTCCGGGATATTCAAAACTTGCTCAAAACTTGCTAACGGTTTTCACTCTTTCAACCAATGCTCTATTATGCGGGTTTCACTGCAACCATTTAACACGTGTAATTGACAGGCAGGTGTAGTATTGGAGTTTTCTTTAGTTTAACAGCCGATTTTTGTCTATCTATATAAAAATATGTTATTTTTCTGTCAATAAACTGAATACCTTGAGCAAAAGGCCAAGTGATTAGGCCACAAATAGCGAGTGGCAGTAAAGAGAGGGATATTTAAAACTAAGGCAAAAAATCCTGAAGCCGACAAACAGGATAGTACGTTGCACAAGTATTGTAACAGAGCTAACTCAGAATGTGAAGAAAAAGCTTTAGAAAAGCTACACCACAGTGAAAATTGCGACAACGTAAGCAGCCAGACTGATGATGTTATGCCAAATAGCCAAAGGGGAAGCTTAAGTACATAAAATGAGGTAAGTCATTTCTAAAGTGTTGAGTATGACAAAGAAGGAAATTCGTCGGCTGGTGCATCTGATGAGTCCAACGAGCACGAAAATTCAAAATTGTGCCGGAACCTTTGGATGGACAAACGATCCTGCCACTTGGAGGTGTCATGAATCGGAACGTTACGGGTTATCCAGTGGCGTAGCAAGGGGGGGCCCTAGGGGCCGCAGGCCCCGGGCGCCACTTTGCTGATCAAAAATTAATTTTTGAAAGGAGTTTAAAAGTTCTAGCTTTTCGTTATTATTTTGAAATACATTTTTAAAAGTTTTAAAAAGCTCCAACTCTTTTCAATTTTTGTGTTTAGAAGACTTAGGCTGGTAGGCTAGCCTAAAAAAACACGACACGTGTCCGTGGAGTGAGCAAATTGGTGAAATGTTCATTCAGAAGTTTGGGTCTAATCCACTGTGCTGAAGTACCACAGTGTTTGTTTTGAAATTAGGGCTTTTTAACACACTTACTTGTGGCCTGTGGCGCAATTGTGCCCCAGTCCCTACACCTTCCTCGCCAGACAAAGCCATTTCCGTCATCTCAGTCAAAAGTTCTTTGAGCAAAGGAAAGAGATGACATTCGACTGCGGACCAGCAAATATTAGGGCTCCGGTTGTTCGCGGCTTATATTGCCCCTCTTCTCAAAATCTGATTAAAAAGTTTTACATGAAATCGCGGTGAATAGTCAAGGCTACCTTAATTGCTTTTTCTCGTATCGTTGGTTCCTCAGTATTGCCCCAGACGCACAAAATGACATCACCTGACACTTAGGTATTGGATACGAAGATTTCGCTGGGTCGGCGATGGTTCAGTGGTAGAGTATCCGCCTCACAATTGAAAGGTTGTGTGTCCGATTCACCGTCACTGAGTGAATCGCCGTAGCGCCCCTTGTGCAAGATCGTTCGCCTCAACTGCCGTCTGCCGCTAACTGCCGTCGCCAAAATTATAAGAAATAATTTCTTGGCACATCTCATGCTGTTTATTATGTTCAGTGGGATATTTTCAGTAAGTGCCATACACAGGTGTAGGAGCAGGCAAACTTTTGGGGATGCGAAGAATTTTTGCCCAAATTTCCGCAAACTTGCCCGAAAAGAAATGACTTCAAAAAAAGAAAAAACGCTGCAATTCACTGGGCGTAGGGCACTTCAAGCACCATTTTTGCCCAAATTGCTCCCAATATTGCCCAAATTTCTCCAAACATGCCCGAAAACAACTAAATTATAAAAAAACGTCTTCACTTTTATTTTGTGTGCCATTATCGTATAATAAACGCGCATACAGCAATTTTGCGAAAGGTTTACACATTTTTTGCCCAAATTTCATCACATTTTGCCCGGATTTTAGGGGATTTTTCCCGGATTTTCACCAATTCAAAAATTTTGAGGGTGCGATTGCATCCCCTGAACCCCCGCCTCCTACACCAGTAGTGCCATATGCTATAGCCTAGTTATTAGGCGGTCTTATCAACATTAAATTTTGGCGGTTGAAGTGAAGAACTCTACAAAGATAACTTTGCTCAGTTTCAATACAACGGCTGTTTTTCTGCATGACGTAACGATGTCGGAAAACGACGTTCTTGAAGCGGGGTAGTGCAGTTGGTGTGTTTTCATAGGTAACTTTGAGCTCAGATTGTTGGCTTGAACTGCAAGAAGAGTGAATCAAAGCCAGCCGATACACAGCGTGAGTTTCGTGAAAGTCTCCTTTGTTCAACGGTGCACCTTACATTTGCAGTCATAGAAAAATTCATTTCAACAAGAAAAGCTTAGAAAACGTGTTGCTCTCATTTTGATGAATTTAAGGCAAAAACCTTAGCCTGAAAACCTAACACAAGGGTAAATGATATGTTTAGATATGATTGTGGTGAAGGATTTTATTAAAAGGGGGCGTTAATCAAAACAGTTGTGCAACTTGGCAATCGCCGTACTGAATGAAGTTGTTCAACGCACTTACCGTCGAACGTAAGACGTTGTAATCACTGCTGAGTATTACAACAGGCCTATGTCTCACCTGGCATGGTTTGTTAATACAGCTTTCGAAATAGACGTCTGTTGTTAATTAGTCCCATCGCCACGGGGGCTTTGGTGGGCTTAGCCCCCCAAAAAGCTACAAGTCCCCTAAAATTGGAATATGAAACACTACAAATCAGTGGATTTTTTGTCAAATTTTGGACTATCACTCCCCCCTGCGCAAACGTAGTCTCCCAACTGAAGACCTTCCGGCGATGGTTCTGTTGATAACGAATAAAGGCAAGGAATAACACCATGCACGTGTAATTCGAAGAAGTCCTACAGCTAGACCAAGTGTGCAGGTCACAATGAAGACTGCAAGCCTCAACCATAGCCAGTTTTAAACCTGTTTAAGGTATTTTTCAAAATGGATCCCCACGCGTATAGAGCGCTCCGCGCAAGTGCCTACCGAGTTATCGTTTGAGGCCTTTTATATATTCTAAGAGGATTAAACCACTACTGAAATGTGCAGTGAACAATGAAACGTCCTTTACATCACTGAGATCATATTGATTGTTATAGCCTACTATATGCCGTATACATACTATTTTTAGTTAAAGATGGGTATACTACTATGGGCGTCGGAAGGATTTTTTCCAGGGGGGGGTCAGTAGGGGATTGTCCCAAAATATTTTTCAGGGCGGGCCAAAAGTGGTGAAATTTGGTTTTTACCCCTCGAAATTGAGAAAAACAAGCTTTTTTGCTAATAATTTCAAAATCCAGGGGGGGCCAAACCCCTCTGCCCCACCCTTCCGACGCCCATGTACTACACGAAATTTTAACATACATAAATGTTTACATCTGTGAAGTAGATATGCCGCCATCATATCCCTTAATTTTTTCATTTGATTCCCTGGAATAACTAAACTATTAAAAAGTCATGCGGTGAGCGTGCCGGAGATTCAAAACCAACAGGGAAGAAAATTTGACGAAACATGTTGTGTTCTTATATGCCTATGTAAAGAAAGTAAAAAACAGAAATATTAATGATAAGAAAGGTGGCGACAAAGCAAAAAAGCAAGACTCATAATCGACAATGAAAAACAAGACATATTTCAGTTTGTGAGTGTTTGATTGTGATTTTCAAGAGGCTTTATTAATCCTTATATCTTTAAAATAAGCACGAAACATGATCTTCTTTCATTTTACATTTTTGTAAGCAAATTTGAGGTGTGGAAAGGGCGGCACTTTTATGGTCGGCCCCGGGCGGCACTTGGCCTCATGTCTCGGCGTCACCCTTTCGAGCCTACCTTTTTGACATCACTGACTTCTATCATTATGACTTGAGCCGCCCTAAAAACTTTTTGCACACACATCTCAGTGGGGCCCCGCAAAAGTACTTCTAATCGGGACCTGCACATGCTAAAGCCGGCCTTGTCCACATTTGTATATTTACAATAAACTTGTGTCATGAGTTTGCATTGAATTTATTAAGAAAATCTTGTGAAATCAATTATCTAACAATTAGCGGTTATTATCCGGTTAACCGGTTAGCTAAACTACAAATATCCGGATATATCCGTTATCCAGATAGTAAAACTATATTGATATCCGAACCAACCCTAATCAACACGCAAGTATGCCGGCCAAGTGGTACAGTTAAACACGCGTCACCTGATAGACTAGGTTCGATTCCTGGCCGCGTCATATCGAAGACTTGTCGCTGTCTGAAAGTTATTTACCAAGTGAGAATTTCCTGCGAACCGTTTATTTGAAAACTATGTTTTCTAAAACTAGAATTAAATATGGTGAATGTCGCAATGTCCAGCCTCGTTCGGCGTTAAATGAAGCATGCAAGGAAACAGTTCACGCGCGGTGCTGCCAATGACTCGCTGCCAATGCGGCATTCACTGCGAAAGCAGCGCGTGGGCTCACGGAGCAAGCAAGCGGAGATGGGCACCTCAGACCAGTCGCGACACTCCGAAAGGAGTACAAAAAGCGAGTATGAATGAAACTGTATTGGTTCCCATGTGTCGTTCTACACGCGAGTGGGTTTGTGGCTGCGCGCAGTTGATTGTTCGCGATGTGGCGTTGATTTCTTTGCGCTTCCAGTTTGGTTCAGTGGTTATTGTTCTCTTGGCGTTGTGTACGTTGTTTCATTTTTCTATGTCGCTTGATGCTTTGCGGCCTCAACGAATAATTTTAATAAAAATCTTTATTAGGTCACTTCCATTTCGTAAACTTTTTCATACTGTAATGGAGAAGGTGTTAAAACAACAACACCCAGACGCATAACTTAGCTCCAAGACAGCTGCCGACGAGTTTAAGCACTGGCTAAAAACTTTGGAGGGTTACTTGTACGCCTTATCTGCTGCTGGGTTAGAGCCAAACAAAGTCAAGGCTTTTACTAGCCTAGCGTCCCCCCAGGTTTACGGCAATGTCGCCGATTTAGAGAATTACGACTCCGCTAATGAAACACTTAAAGAACTTTACGTGAAACCAGGTCCGCAACCATGGGGAGGGGCAACCGGGCAATTCTCTCCCCCCCTAAAATTTCAAAAACATTTTGAAAGCGCCAAAAACCTTTTTAGTTATTAGGTAAAACAGCTTGCAATCATTTTGCCTCTCCCAAAAATATCAGCTGATTGCGACCCTGCGTGAAACCGAGGAACGCGATCGCATTCAGGCATGAGCTGCTGACTTGCAAGCAACAAACCGGCGGGTCTATAGACAACTTTGTTGTATGTCTTAAATGATTAAGCCAAGAGAGTGAATGTCAAGCAGTATCCGTGTGGCAACATGGTTGGAGTTAATGCGTGATGCCCTAATAACTGGTTTAAAATCACAAGTGACACGCCAGAAACTTTTGGAAAAAAACGCGTTGATTTTTGAAGATGCGTTTAGGAAAGCTTGTGCGATGGACAGGCCCTATGAGAGGGGGGTCCAGAAGGAACATTGTTCCTGAGCCCGACAGCTACGGAGGGTCCCGAAACTGAAGGAACATTTCAGTGTTTGTTGCTAACAAACTCGGAAAATATAGCGAAATAAATCCCGGTGATAAAACTGATTTGGCCTAAAGGACTTGGTAAGGTAGTGTGATGTATTTTAATGTGAACTGCTGGCAGTGCATTTTCTTGATATGATGTACAGTATTTATAATTATTAGCGGTGCTTGTTTTGTGGAACTTGAATGTTTGCCTACTTTGTCAAATTTAAGACATTCACAATTACTGCCCAACTTGTCCAATGAACAGAATTTTTCTTTACGTCTTTCATTTTCAAACAAATCTTTATAAAAAACTTTCTCCAATCAACCAAGACTTTCAAACTAAGAGATGCTTCACGTAAAATTTGAATGGAAACATGGCAGCTCACAATAAAATCTAATCCAATAACAGTAGCCCTCGAATGTTGCGCATATGTGTAAGATAACTAAGATGTTAAAAATTAGCAAGTGCAGGGGCGTAGCGAGGTTAGATGGGGCCCGGGACAATAACTCGACCAGTTTTAGGAATTGGCGCCTTACTCCGCAGTAGTGTTGTAACAAGTGTTACGTGTTAGCGAACATTAGTGTTAACAATGTGTCTGTAACCCTGTGGTTCTACCTTCAACGCAGTTGCAAAAAGTGTCTGTAACCCTGTGATTCCGCCGGATCCAATGCCTTGAAAAACGTTCTGTTTTGTCTGTTTTTATCGACCTGCGTTCTGCAGAGTGTGTGTTTATACTATGGACTTCGTGTCAGGTCACAAACAAATAAATTAAATAAGCAAGTTTGGTGCCCCATGTTCAAACCTGAGGTCTTCCGGAAGCAAATGTACTGCATTGAAGAAAGTACCTGTGACATTGTTGGGATTTTCGATGCCCTCCGCAGTCATTAGGCGCCCTCTACAGTTATTCGGCACCCCCATAGTGACTTGGCGCCCGGGGAATTGTTCCCCCCTTGAGCCCCTCGTTACACCCCTGCGCAAGTGCTTATAGTGCACTGCGAAGGTGTGCTGTGCATTTTTCTGATTGTTAAACTTGCGCCGCAAGTAGATACAGGCTCTGATCGAATANGAGTTCAGAATTAGCGGACATACCCAGAAATCTGAAGATTTCGAAACCATGCNGGAGAAACCAACCACTTACAGTATTTCGACAAAATGCTTTAAAGCAGTGGTCGCCGGCCTGTGGCCAGTATGGCTATTTATTGTGGCTCACGGTCAAAAATAGAGGCAGTAGTCAGTTGACAAAATATTTCGTTCTGTCCCTTCATGTTTGTTATAAAGTAAGCTCATCCCAAGGAAATAGTTACTCAATGAGGGCTCAGTCTCATTTCACTAGCAGCGTTTTATTCAACCGCGATCGACTCCATTCATTTTGAGACTGCAGCAATTTTTTCTAATTTATTCCTTGATAAGATTTTACTACGAAGATTTAAAAACCATGTTTGAAAATGGTAATATTGTCATATTACTTGTACACTGGTATGTTTTAACATATTGTTTCATATGATCAATCAACGAGCACTTCTTGTTGAAGTTTGATGAACATTAATTGGTCTCAATTTTTATTTATTTCAAAATAATTGTGCAAGTCTTAGGGTCTCAAATCGGTTTTGTTCCGCCTAAAAAGATTTCTCTTGGAGGCCCTGGCGATGGAACTAGCCTTTAAGAATTCTGAGGCGAATCAAGGAATTATTTCTTGCAGCGCTAGGTTGGCAGAGAATCAAGCTCAGCGGGAAAATGACGTGGACGACATGGTTGATGAGACGCAAACCACGAGCAGGCTCGGCTGAACAACTTAATTACCGTAACATTGTCCCGCTAAAGATGATGTTGGCCATTACTTTAAAGTGTGTCAAAAACGTCTTGGAAATCGCAGCATAGATGCAACAAAGAAGACAGCTGCAATGCTAGGGACGAAATTTTCAACTCTTTCAGATCTCATTCCGTTGTGGATAAAACCAGGCCAAATTTATGTGAAACGTCACTTTCGGAATAAAGATGAGCCCTTTGGTTGACGAAGAGGAACTATTGGAAATCAACCCCAGCTATGCGCACGTTTGTTTGATAACGGAAGAGAAACAACCGCCTTAATTCGGGATCTCTCACCCCGCAACGACTGCCGACATCTCAACGACAGCTGTAGGCCCACATAAAATGATGAAGAAAGGGAAGATATCGTTTTGACAGAAAATTCGTCATCCGACAGCGAAACTCAGTCGCCTGTAAGAAATGGTGGACATGGCAGCATTGTTCAAACGTCATAGAACACTGGTGCTGGTACAAATGTTCGTTGCGACGCTCTACACGCGCGTGCAAACCCGTCGATAGATACAGGGTCGTCCCATATAACTAAGATATGCTATTGCTTGTGTCGAGTTCTGTTCCACTATAGTTTATACAAAGGGGGAGAATGTCCTATTTGGAGTTGTTTGATTCTCTTGTGTCCAGCAGCGTAACTACAGGTTTGAGTCAGGGGGGACAAATCTTGGCTTAAGGGGGCCCACCGCATGCCGTAGGGGGGCCACTGGTCAACATTGAAAAAAGTTTAGAAATGATAGTGAATCCGGATGTGGATGTCTATAGCCTACTAGCTAAAAACATAAAGGCACCCCGACAAACGCAAAAAAACAACAACCTACTGAAAACCAAAAGAGCACTAAATATGAAAATGTAAGCTAAGGCAGAGCCGGTTTTTAGATTTAGCTTGTCAGGGGGGCGGCTCGCCCCCTGCCCTCCCGTCAGTTACACCACTGCTTGTGTCGTACTGCGTGCGAGTGGGTGGGTTTGGTTTTGCGCAGTTAATTGTTTCGCATTTGCTGATTGTATGTGACGTGGCGTTGATTTTTTTTGCGCTTCCAGTTAGTTCAGTAGTTATTGTTCTCTTGACGTTGCGTGCGCTTTTCAAATTTTTTATGTTGCTTGATGCTTTGCGGCCTCAACCAGGGACGTGACGAGGGGGGCATGGGGGGCACAATTCTCCACGCACCGAATCACTATGGGGGTGCCGAATGACTGCGGTGGGCGCCGAAAAGTCCCAACAATGTCACAAGTACTTTTTTCAATACAGTACCTTTGCTTCCGAATAACCTTAGGTTCGACATGGGAGCGCCAATCTTGCTTCTTGCTCCCCCCCTGGCCTCAATGAACACGTTTAATAAAACCTTCTTCAGGTCACTTCACCAACATAGAAAGCAAAGAACAATTGGGCTGTATCAAAACAGTCATATATGGATCCTCTGCACAATGGAAAACTGAACAAAGCTGAGAACTAAGTAGTAGTAATGACAATTTGCTTGTATCATGATGGGAAATAAGTAGTTTGGCTTGCGCCTGCTATGTTTGAGATTGGTTTGATTACTGCGTTTTATACTAAATCACTTTGAAAAGGCATCTCAGCCTTGGAATCATACTGTTATGTCAAGCCACAGCAACAAAGCTTGTTCACAGTGTTTCACATTTGTTAAACGTGATTGGTTACAATGATGAACAATTTAGCTGTTCCGTCGAAAATGATCAAGTCTCCAACAGCTTCCTTAAGTTTGAACCGGGAGGTATGAGTGATCCCCTTGCACACCTAAATACCAATCAATTGCGTAAAAAATTGAGAGGTCTTATTTTTCACATAAATGCAACACTTTAATACTAAGTGGAACTTGTTTGAAAAATGTCGGATCCTGATGCACCCTCCTATAAGTTCTTATTGCAACATAAAAACAAAACACATTGAATCTTTTAGTCCATCTATCACTATGATTACTATATTTACTATCATCATTGCATAAAACAGATAAGAATAGTTCACTGCTGCAGCTATAAGATGCTATCGAGCAAACTCAGCATCAACAGCTGGCTAAAAAATTAGGATGAAGAACAGGCTTGTCTTGCAAGCTTCATAAACCATTGATGAACTTGCACTTATTAAATATAAAAAAGGTTTAGTTCTCAGACAATGCATAGATACTGTAGTTGGGCTGATTCGCAATAAATGCAGCAAATGCAAAATATGGCTGGCAAAAGCTTTGTGTCATAATCTTGTTTTAATCTTAACATTTTAAGTATGCACCCGCCCCAGTTATGTATGCAAAAAATCTGTGACGAATTCTGGATTCAAGTTTATCAGCAGTTATTATTTTCAAACAGCAAAATAATTAATAGTCATCAATAAATTTTTCAAGTCAACTTTGCCATAGTCAACTATATTTGAACAAGTTAGGTGAAGTCCTTTCATTATTACAGGAGAAAAATTTTTTTCATTTTGTAGCAGAAAAGATGGAAGATAAAATCACACAGTCAGCAACATTTACCAATGACTCATAGTGTGCAAAGACTGGTCACAAGCCTTATCTTGTTGTAAGATCATGTTGTTCATAGATGCAACCATCCAGGGTGCATCTGCATGCATATTCTTTAACATGCCACCCAACTGCCAAGTATGAACCTACTAGCTAAGTTCACACAAGCCACTCAGATTCAAGTTGCATACTTAACCACAAGTTAACTTTACATTTTCTCGCACCAAATCGATCTGCAGAATTAAAATTGAAAATTCCGTAAGGAGTGGAAACAATGAGTACAGCTGCAGTCTTTCAGAATGCAATGCTCTGATAAATTTCAACACAGATATTTTCATGGAAAAATGTTCAATAAAAAGGAATGATGATTTAATGTGACATGCAAGCCATCTGCTAGGTGGCATAAATGTCAATTGCTAGTGGTGCTTTCATTATCTGGAATGCTGTTTAACAGTTTAATAACAAGTTTTTTTAAGGAAAATGTTAGGTACCCGGTATGGATCTGTAGGGACCTGGTTTCTCTGATTCTAGGGACCTGATTTTCTCTGATTTTAGGAACCCGATGATAATTTTCTTTGATTTTAGGGACCCAAATTGAAATTCTAGGGACCTAAATCGGGTCCCTAAAACGCCTTAAAAAACTCTGGTCTAGTATGCTATTTGCCATTGAGTTTTACCTGGTGTTCATTTCAAAATAATTTTAACACGTGACATGTATCACATTATCAAAAATGTGATATCAACCTAGGTTCATGCATTTCAGCTTATAGTATTAAGACGTTATATGTTATCAAATGTGCAAAGCAAAAATAATTATGAAGTAATTCATGTTTAATCATATAATTAAAAAGTTACATTTCATGTGTCCCTATACGGTTGACAAAATGAAAATGGCTGTCACAAGCAATAATAACATCAACTTACGGTGGATATCCTCTAGGTTTTCTTGATTGGTGCTCAGTTCCACCACTCACTGCAGACGACACACTTCCAGCTCGCTTTTTTAACAGTTTTGCTGCTTTGGCCTGGGCCAAATCATGGACTCGAGCATCCGCCATACTTTTTTGATAAAGCAAATGTTCTACAAAATACTACTGGTATGCAGCAAATTTGGACAAAACACTAGTGCAGGTTGGAATTCAAATGCCAAGAAATGAAAGTTATGTCAGATAAGCAAATAACATATTTGCACAAAAACGTTGTATATGTTAGATTAATTTAAGCTAAGCCTGACATTGTTAAGAAAAAAGTCACCCTTCCATTTTCACAAACTTATGACAACAGCCCTAAAATGTTTCATAATTTTTTTATCCAGCTATAATAAAATGGCAATTGACACACTGCATAAATTCATATAAATTTTAGCTTTCAGCAAGTAATTTACACTGAAATATAAGCAGTAAGAACAAGTTTTTAACAGAAACATACGTTTTAGGCAGTTTGAATTTATTTTGGTGCATGAAAAACATCTTTGACATTGCATTGAACATTATTAAAATTTGCAAAATTGTGAATGTTAAGCCACTTTTCTAAATATATAGATACCAGCTATGATGTTTTGGCCCCATGACCAAAATGCCCTAAAAAGGTTATCAAGGTGAATATTACTGGCTACACTTGTGTGAAATCTACCCAGATGCTAGCCAAGGACCTAGTGGCCTGACTACATCTTTGATCAAACTTGATAGTTTCTTAAAATAAGTCATGGCACTACAAACCCATGCAGTTGAAAGTGCCAACAAACCTATATTAATAACCATACCTTGGCATGGGGCTAGTAGTATTATAAGAGGTTGCTGAATACCATGAGGTATTCCAAAACTCACTAAAACTATTGTTTATTGGAAGTGTCACACAAAATTTTCAATGAAGTAAAAAGAAAACTAAAATGGGACCTGAAGTTTTTTATTTGCTGGATACCCAATTTAAGTTAGACCAAAGAAATGTTAAGATGCAATTAATTTAAATTATCAGATATAAAATTATACTGAATGAAACAAACTTTTTAACTTATGCTTTTTTCTAAAAATATTCAAAAAATCTCTATGTCATAAAAAATATGTCTTTTTTACTTAACACTGCACAAGGAATTGTTTTTCATTTTCTACACCAGGGTGGGCAAACATTTTCTACAGAGGGCCACATTGAAGATTTTATTGCTACCGAGCGCCGTATGCTCGTATTATATATATTACATCTATAATCGCTTTGAAACCTTAAAAAAAGTTTTACATGAGCTACCATAAAATGAAGGTAACAATAGTTACTTCCGGTTGAGTAAAAATGCAGTTTCAAATGAAACGTGTGGAAAAAAACTTGATAATTCTAATCTAATCAATAAAATTACTTTAACATAGACTCCAAATACGTACTATCTATGTACGAGTGACTGCCCTGCGAGCCGCACAAAATGCCCTTGCAGGCCGCATGTGGCCCGCGGGCCGTAGTTTGCCCACCTCTGTTCTAGACTGAAAAACACTGGTACTTACTACATTTGTAAGATTCTAAAGTTTTAATGCAAGTATGCACACTATATGCCTAGTAGAACTGGGATAGTATATTCTATCTAAGTCAGTGAACCATGGTTGTTTTATGCAATACATTCATCAGGTACATGTGTTAGTGAAATACAAAACAAATATTTTCACATAGGAACAGTTTAAACACATCAGTATAAAGAAACGGACAGTAGTCTACTCTAGCTTCAGTACCACACAAATTATGGCCTGTAATTTTGGAAGTTTTTGATGCAATGTTATGTGACAGAAGTCTCTTAGAAGTAACATAACTCAGAGCCACATTTTGTCAGTGCTCTGCTACAAGTGAAACCGCTGTTTCAGCCTATTGCATGCCAAATCATGCCCTGCCATTGCGAAAATAATATACACAGTCTGTTATTAAACAACTCTGCATTGCCTATAGCAAATATTTAATAAATTATGCATAACATCCCCAGAAATATAAATGTTCACCAACATCAAACCACCTATTTTCTCATGACATTTAATGTCTTACTTCAGATTTGATGTCTTGCTTAAACATAATTTTATATGCTTTTGCTTAACAATGTGCATCTTCATAGAAATTTTATCTTTTTAATTTGAATGTCTGATGCTTTTTACAAATTGTAACACAAGTTGTTTTTTTAAATCAATATACCTGAACAAAACTGTCTCAAAATCATTAAGTTATTAAGCTTTGATATAAAACAACTGACATTCTGTTAATTTACAAAGTTATGGTATATTATTACCACTACTGAATACTGATAATATCAGTTTAGTTTATACTTGTACTTTTAATTAACTCAACAATGCCCATCCCAGCCTTACAAGCAGAACTATTCATTCAAAAAGTGCATGATGCAGCAAGAGAGTCTTTTGACCAACACCAGGTATGACAGATAACTACTTCTGAGAATCGTATTTTCACACGAATGATGAAGCACTTTTTTAATTAGGAAGATCAGACTAATCTTAACTTAAACTATTTTTGACAAACTATAAGGCAAAATCAATACCTATAGATTTACTTCCCCAGTGTTTTCAGCATTCTTAGATGCATCTAAAGCAGGGGTGTGCAACATTTTTTGTCGGTGGGCCATATAACCAACTACAAACATCTACCTGGGCCACACGAAAAATTTAGTTTTTTAACATAAACTGTCGGATTAGGATTTTCATGCATGAATGGGAAAAAATCAGTGTTGGCAAGCGCCACACTAAATGGCTTGGCGAGCAGGGTTGTGGTTCGTGGGCCGCCTGTTGCACATCCCTGATCTAAAGCATTTAACAGAACTACAACCTTCTGTTAAGTGCAATGTACCTATGGGTATATTAAGACTTTTGTTGAGTTTTGATCAGGCCCATAACAAGGTTGGGATACCAGGAGGGGCAAAGAGTTTTCTGAGAGGGGCCTAAATCTTTTGAACTATGTCCAATAGTTTTGAACTATGTCCAACACATTTTTTCAGGGGGGAAAAATTTTTTCTAGGGGGGATTTACCCCCCTGGTTATGGGCCTGGAGTTGGTACCAACAGATAATGCAAGTAAAATGGGGCACCAACTTTTCACCCTTTTATTGTGAACAATGGGGTAAAGCAAGGGGGCGTTTTAAGCCCAAATTTATTTGCTGTTCACCTTTATGATATCTTAGACCAGCTGGGTTCAGCTAGGGTGGGATGCACCATGGGAAATATGGTTGTAAATCATCTAATGTTTTCTGATAATACATGTGTGTTCAGCCCTAGGATTAGTGGACTGCAATGTCTTCCGAATATTTGAGGTGACTATGCTTCTGAACATCAAATTGCTTTCAACTGCAACAAAACAATTGGTGTTCTTTTTTGCTCAAAAAAGTATAAACAACCTGCTCTATCAACTGTTTTTCTGAGTGGTGTACGTGTACAATTTTTTGACCAAGTAAAATACCTTGGTGTATGGATAAATGCCTCACTCAAGGATGATGATGATATTCCGAAACAAGTGAAAACACTGTACTGTGCAGGAAACAAACTCAGGCACTTCTGATTGGTTCCATTTTAAAACAGACCTGTTCATAACAGACCACTCATAACAGACCATTCGAAACAGACCACATTCATAGCAGACCCATTCATAGTAGACCATGTTCATAACAGACCCGTTCACAACAGACAACCTTCATAATTGGTCTGTTATGAATGTAGTATGTTATGAACACGGTCTGTTATGTACGGGTCTGTTATGAATATGGTCTGTTACGAACGGGTCTGTTATGAACGTGGTCTGTTATGAACAGGTTTGTTATGAACGTGGTCTGTTTCAAGTGGTTTGTTATGAACAGGTCTCTTTTGAACCGACACCTTTTCGATCAGTACTCTCCTGCTATAAAAAGCACTCTATTTCNTGCTTATTGCATGCTTGCCAATTGTGGAGCAAATACACACCTAGGCTAGTATGAAGCACTTACAACTTGCATGCAACAATGCCTACCAAATTATGCATTACATACCCGGAAATGTAAGTTGTGTATCTTCATCTAACATTTTTATCAGATCTTTTCAAATGTGATGATTTTTACAAATCTTAATATTTCCTTAATTATTTAATGCTCCTGTATGACGGTGATCAACTGATATAGTTGTCATTGTTGATGTATTATACTAGTGCACGCGTCTCATCAGTATTGTTTTTGCATAACAACAAAAACTTCTGCATGCTTCGTGGCACCCTAGCATTTCTTTATAGTTTAATTACTATATTTGTTCCAGTATGCAGACAATGTGTACAACCCAAGCATACAACTAGTAAAACGTTTGTTGCCAAATCTTTCTTAAAAAATTCAGCAAAATTGATCAGCTGTGGATCTCATGACAATAGCGTTGCAAAGAACCTGAAACCTTGATCGGAAAGTTTGCATGTCTCTGTGTGCCAATTTTTTTCCCCTCTGCCTTTTCTTCCTTTTTTTCTTTTTCTCTTGTTGTTTACCTTAAAGTTTAATGTTAGAATGCCTCCATTTCTCTGCCACAATTGCTGGATCCCTGTATTATGATGGGCAAATGATGCTGTAGTTGGGGCACTGTTAAAGTATTTTGCTCCTATCAGTGTTGGTCGTGTGCAAACACCTATTCTATAATGCAGTATTGCTAACCATATTTTGTACTGTGTTCATTGATTGTGTTTGTTATATGGACCATGAGTCTGAAATAAATGAATTATTATTATCATTATTATTTCAAGGACCACTCTCCCACAAAATAAAAATTCAGTATTGTCTCTCATGTCCCACTACATTCCTCAAATTAAAATAGTGCAGTTTTGCAAAAACAGCATGATACAAACGAAGTTATAACAGATCAAAACACAATTTTTTCTAGTCTACAGTACAGTAGATTATTGTTGCTACAGTAGGATGTATAACAGCCACAACTTCTGAAAAAAACAATCAAAATTGACTACTCTACTAGGACTACAGTACTGAAGGCATATTACTGGAAGCATCATAGGCTATACCAATTATTCAGTAAATTGTCAAATCATTTCCTTTTGTTTGATAAAAGGAAAGCCCTTATTATCAATTACAGGTTGTAACCAAGGAATACTTGGGTTTGGGAAAAATTATTCGTTTACACACTGCCAATGAGGGCTACTACTTGCATGGTATGTTGATACCTCAAAAAAACACAAGACAATGCTTCTCATAAATTTCTAATCAAAAGAAACCTTTGACAGGTAAGATTCAGTCATTACTATTTTATCAGAGTAAAGATTTCGCCTGCTAGGTACGCATCGTCAGCTCTCATTCAAACAGAACTTCTGATCAATCATATTTTGGCTAGGCTATGTTATGTAGCCTACAAGTCAGGCATTGCCGAACAAAAAGAGAGATAAACTTAACCATTAATTGCTTATAACACAGACATATGGAACAATCACACAAAAATCTCAAAAGGCAAAGGAAAAGTCGTCAAAAAGTGATCAAAAAACAAAAACGTGAAATTTATGAAGATAAGAGGACACAATCACTCAAATTCGACACTTGTTTTTGGATTTCCATAAAAATTTCAGTTTTGACATTGGACTTGTGAGCCAGTATCCATGACAACATCCCATGAGCGCACTTAACCATACAACACTTGCGTATTTCAGACAATTCCAGATTAAAGGTTTTAACAGACGTAACTCAAGACATAAATATTAATCGTTCTTATACTCACGCGATTTTTTTAAATAAGTCATTTCATTTTTTTCACGACTCTATCTCAGAGATTAAAATGCGCCAGAAAATTTGTAAAAGTGCAGAAGCAGCATAAATACTGAGGTGAGCAGAACTCAGTGATGTGCCCGAGTCATCTTTGTCGTGTCACAAGCCCTTCAAGTCAGATTCATATAAATGTTTCGAGTCAGAGCCGATTAATGACTTGGTCGAGTCGCAAGAACTGTCGAGTCATTGGTTTGCAAACACGAGTCAATCTCGAGTCAAATGAAATTTCACATTTTCCTATGCCTTGTTTTGCTAAGAAGTGGCGACCATCATGCTTTAAAATGGCGCCCAATAAGCTAAAAATGGTTCTGTGGAGANCTGAAGATGGCGCCATATGTAAATAAATAGTTACCGGTATATGGCGCCCATTACTAACAAGTGACCGTGATAGTCACCACAAGCGAATTATCGTAATTCACTTATCCGTTCATAAAATTTATTTTTATAATAAAAATATTGCAACCTAGTACCAGTAAAGTGAACTCACTGGGTAAACCACCAATCCTACAGTTATGACGGATGGTTGAAAGTCATGACTAGTGGAAGCAAAGCATGATGTAGTCGAAATCATAACCTTCGAGACCGAGACTTGAAATTTGATACTGAAACTTCAAAATTTGTGCATGTTGTCGAAATTTTTTGAAAGCCATAGCGGCAGCTCTTACGAAAAAAACGTCTCAAATTGTATTGAGTAACGTCTTCACTCCCACACGCAAAACGCTAAACTTTTAACATGCATTGAAGTAAAGAGAAATGAAAAAACACATATACATGAAAGAAAATGAGGACGTATACATTGCGGTAGTATAGAGTATACGCTTGATGGCGCTAATGCAT
>JGI24159J19872_10002820_pt1 | contig 21107 bp, 17 predicted proteins | sample Ectturendosymbi4_FD_19872 | JGI IMG/M metagenome (IMG submission 19872) | reverse complement strand
GTATGTGAAGAGCCTTGAAGAAATGATACAAATTCACCCAAACAGTGAAAACACAATATAACCAAATTTACATTTATTCACCTTGAAACCAGCGCCCAAACCAAAACAATGGTTTGCCTCTTTCAAAACAAAACATGCACAATAAACTTTTTAAATAAGACTTAAGTTACTTTTCAAAGAAAATATTAGTCCGACAAAAAGCTTTGATTACTTTTCTTGTGCCATATCAGTGAGATTTCTGCTGCTGCATGACCGGTGACAGAGATTTTACGTTGAGTTTATATTTTGTGGCCTTCAGAGATATACACAAACTACTAGTTTCATCGGTCAGGCTACTCCTATTAGGAGACTTAATGAAGTTCATAACTAAGAACACAGATTCACAAACATATGTAGATGAAAACATGGAGAGTAATTTGGGGGGGGTCGAAGCTTTCTTTGGGTGGCTAAGTGGTGAGGTGTCTGAATTTAGGACCCCTGTGGCAGTGTGTTGTCCCCCCACCAATTGGGAGACATGGCGTGCGGTTGATACGGCTCTGTTTGTAGCCATATAGCGTTAATAGCACATAAGGGTTAAATTAAATAACGGATTGTTAACAAACGAAAATGAAGAAACGAACACCGAGTTTCATCAGATAACACTGCGACTTGTAGGTTATTAACTTTTTCATTTAAAGGGGGAGGTTCTCGTTTCCGAGGCCTCGCTCACGTGCCGGATAGAAGTGCTTGCGTGCCAAGTTTGGCACGCGTGCCAGGGGTTGCCCACCCCTGGGCTAGATGGTTCCCGGGGAAAAAAAATTTTGGTGACCCCATGTTCGAACCTGATGTCTTTCGGAAACAAATGTGCTGTATTGAAGAAAGTACTTGGGACATTGTTGAGATTTTTCGGCGCCCCTCGCAGTGATTCGGAGCCCAGAAAGTGTGCCCCCCTTTCCCTTCCTCGTTACGCCCCTGATCGTGGTAATTAACTCCTAAAATAATTCCACTTTTCTTCTAAGCACCAAATGCTTGACTTAAATGGTGAGGCATGGGACGGATTCTAGGCACTGCCTGCGTAAACTAAAAAACAAGTGTAGTAAGTCCGAAACGGAAGTTTTTGAGCAGTTCATTGATCTCTCCGCATCAGTGATAAAACCACATTCATTTAGCAACTAATAAGCAAATAATGTCAAACAATTTTATCTAAATATGAAGCTGCACAGCAAACAATTACCAATAGGTATGAGCAGAGCCGTAGTAGCCCAACTCTGGGCAAGACTGGACCCCTCCCGAAATGCTTACAGGGCTCCCCTAATGGTTATTTCTAAAAAAAGATTACTAAAGCGTTGCTGTATTAGCATTACTATTCGTCATGATTTCGTTTTCGTTGTAATTGATCTATCGCAGGGCTAATAAACTGGCGGACCGTGGTTATACAGCAAAACAAAACAAATTACTGTATAGTGGCACAGTAGCAAACATGAAAAATATTACATAACAATAACCACGAAAATATCATAAACAATGTCACATTATTGTAGTATCAACACGGCTTGGAGCGAGTCGTTTGCCATGAAAAAGCCTTTATGACATCATCCAAATCTAGAGAGCGTCCACATGAAGCTTCGATTGACAACACGACTAATGAGGACAATCTGCTATCTGTCATATAAGACCTTTTGAAGGTTTTGATCAGCTTCAGTTTGCTGAAACTCTTTTCAGCGCTGGGAACAGTATCGGTACAGTTTAGCATAATCCGAAGTGCAATAAATATGTTAGGATAAACTTCATCAAGACGTGTCTTGAGAATAGAACTTAACAAAAGGAATAGGGTCTTAATCATTGTCATTTAATTAAAAACGATTATTTAGAGATGTATTGAAATGCAAATGCCGACAAAAGTTTGTTGGAAATTGAAACCGAGCCCGTTGTTTAGTTATGAAAACACTGATACCGAAGGAACAAACCTGAGGCCAATCAAAGCGCCTAAGTGAGGCTGATCAAGTGCTTTCATTAGTGCTGTGAATTTTGCTTGAAAAGCATGCGCATCGCCCTTTTAACTGGCCGAAATACGCATGTATGAACCTTTCTGATGTCTAGACTTGTCAACCTCCTGATACATGGCACATATTTAGATTAATAACATTTTGTTTCTCAAATCGTCTATAAATGTTGACCTTGACAAACATAGGCCAAGGGGCCTGCGTGGACGCAACGTGGTTAACATCCATAATCAACTAACTGCTTTACTCGGTTGGGACAAGCTTACCTATTGCTATGCACTGAAGATGATAACAGTTGTTATCGGAACGTTTGCAAGATGTCAGTTGTATCGTTTGCTTTGGCCGTAGTATTTATTATAAAGCTTAGCAGTGATTGCTGAATAAACTCTTCTAACTACACTTTAACTCCATCTTGCTGTCTGAGTAGCAAGCTGTGCAAATGTGTAACTTTGGTCATAAGCACCAAAGGTATCTTTCTTCTATGCAGTACAAAATACGAAGACTGCCTAAGCAAGCCATATAATTTTTTCACTACAATCACTATACAAAATAGGTTAATCAGGTGTAAGTCGGACTTCTGGACGTATACAAGTTGGCATATAGGCTAATATCACGTTCAACACTCCAAGCAATGAATGATGATGTTTTGCGCTCGAGTCTCAAATATATTACCTCACAAATGTACCAAAATGATTAGGCTATGTTATTCTAGGTAACAGCGGCAGGTACTGCTCTGTCTATAAATTACAGGACAAACAGAAGACAATTTAATAAAAACAACATTGATTTCTAGTGCTTCACTTTTCAGTTTGGGGGTTGAACCTTTGTTTGGAGGACTACTTCCAAAAAGCCCCCCTGTGGCGATGGGACTGACTTTTGGGCCCACTGTGTCGCTAGACGGTAAACTTGCGGATATGTGTCTGATACGGATAATGGCATATTCCGGTTAAATACATGCCAAATTTTGGCAATTTGGTTATGCGATTAACTCGATTCGTCTGTACTAACACTCGAAATCACTGGAAAACACTCCGAGAAATCTTTGAAAAACGCTAAAACAAAAACCTACAAAAAATCAAAAGAATACTAAATACCGAAATACAAGCTAACAGGGGGGCCCATTTTTTACATTTAGCCTGCCGGGGAGGGGGGCGGAGCGCACCTCTGTCCTCCCGTCAGTTACGCCACTGCTGAAGATATGTTACTCAATAAGTGACATAGTCTGGCAACATCAAAGTGGTTGATTCTTGTGGCAGAGAAAGGGCTTTTTCAATACGTAGTGTGTATTCTAAGGCCATATAATTTGTGCACCTTCTCCAGCTTACTATAAAAGGCAGCTATTAAAAGAGTTAGACCAGTGATTCTCAAAGTAGTCCAGATGGTCCATCTGGAATTTCTAATGGACCACAGAGAGTTCCATAAATACTTGATAAAACGTTCCTGAAAATTGTAACCGTTACTGTAAAATAGGTTATGTCAGTTGCCAGCATAGCAANGGGGTTCGTTGGATATCATTTTGTAAAAAGTTGGTCCATGGGCCAAAAAGGTTGAGAACCACTGAGTTAGACGATGATACCGTGTTGTAGAACGGTTAAGTTTGAAAGTGGTCTATGTTNGCTACATAGATGTCACCAGGGAAGCATCGGATCATTGACTCCCTATTTCGAAGGCAAATGGTATCAAACTACAAAAACCACGAGCTAGTATTCCTAAACGCTGTTGCCTTTTGATTGGTAGCGTTTTACAAAGATTAGATAGATTCTTTCGTCTTCACTTTCTTCATCAATGGCAAAACTTTCTGATCTAAAGTTTTTAAAACCCTAATTTTTCTCCCAAATCAAAATCCTGGCTGCGCTACAGTTTGGTTTTCAATTTTTTCAAACTAAGAGAATATATGTACTTTTTTCCTCACAACTTTGTTTGCCAACTTTTGATTTTTCTCAGTAAACCATTAGTCGAAGTACTATAGATAATCACAGGGATTTAGGTTTCGTTTTCAATAATTCTCGTTGTTGGAAGCATCATGTAATGGAATCAGTCACATGACATATAGTTCTGGCAAGAATGGATGGATTTAAACGGGTTGTACATCTGTAGCTCCCGGACATGCTGTGCTTATTCTACATCGCAGCAATATTTTACTTCTGCTTGATTATGGCAAAATTGTCTACGATATGATTGTTCTAAAGCCGACTGTGAAGTTTTCGAAAGCCTGCAAACTACTACGACCAAAGGTGAATGAAAACCACTTCTCACGCAAACATTTTACGCGATCTTAATCCTAGGCTGATATCTAAGCGTCAGAACATTAACATTCTAATAACTTCAATAAAATCATCACATATTGGTATCCTAACTATCTACAAATATTGGTTCCGCCATTTGTTCTCAAATTACAAATTTAGAGTTGCGCCATGACAAAAACTTCATGCTACCACTTCACAAATTGTAATACACAACTGTCATTCTCTTTAAGGCAGAAAATTGTGCAACAATGTGCCTAATGATGTTGAATGTATACACATACATTCAAGCTTTGTTACTAAGCTAAAAATCATTTTTTGCCCTCTAAAGCAGCCATAACTCATCGCCATATTAATGAACCCAAGCTGGCCGGTCTACTTTTTTTGTTAAGACTGCTCGCCAAAGTCCTTTAAATAGTAACTGTGAGTATTGCTGAGTTTGTCCTTGTTGTCATATTGAGACCGAATTACACTTGTTCCTTGAATGTCATTTATTGAGTAGAAAGTTGGCGATACATTTTCCTGAGCTGATGTTTAATCAGAACAACAGTTTCGCAACTTGAGCAAGTCAAACTGTCGAAGATATATCATAGTAACATCCTAAAGATTTCCTTGAAACAACTTTTGCGTTCGTGTGCAATTGCATTACAACCAGCAAACGATTTCAAAATCTTTTCTGCTACCTGTTCTCAAATATGTGTCAATCTTTAATATTTGTTTGTTAATGTTGCTGCGTTGTACTTGTATTTAACTGAATTATAACACTCTTCGAGACCCAACAAAAAGCCGAAATTCAGGGGTCAGCCTGTAGCCAGTTGTTGTTGAAAAAATACAATAAGTTGAACTTCAACTCGCACTGATAGGTTGCGTGTGAGATTGAACACAGTTGAAAGCTTGAAATAAATTGGTAAGGCCTTCCAATTGATAAAAAGTAGAGTTTTCCTTCCAGCATCCTGTCCATTCTGGCTCAATCAATGGAGTTTGCTCCTTTTAAATACCGAGTTTTCAGTTGGAAAAGAAGCAAATAAGAAAAGGGCAACTTGTTATCGAGTAAACAAAGCTTTTTCAGCTCTCGCTTGTGATATGAAACTTATCTATTCGCATCGTCACGAGCTGCTGAACAGTCTGCGCTGCGTTGCAGGTCGAGCGATGCGGGTTGTTCTTGAATCGAACGCAGTCAACGTCCTGGCGATGTACAAAGGTTTCGAGGTCTCTTACACCATGACAACACGCTTGCCGTCGCACAGATGTAAGTATATACTCACAACCATGGTCGTCGGAAGGATTTTATCCAGGGGATGCAATAGTGGATTTTTCGAGGGGTAGCCAAAATTGTTTTGCCAGGAGAGGCAAAAGTGGTGATATTTGATTTTACCCACTCGGAATAAAGAAGACTTCTTTTTTTACTAAAAATTTAGTTAAAACTTTCAAATTTCGAAATCCATTGGGTCTCTTTCCCCTTGCCCTACACTTTCCGATGCCCATGCTCGCAACGTACATTCGCACGTGTTTAACGTTGCGGACAATGGCTTGCCGAGTGGAGCCTCATTGCGAATGACAGGTTTTTTGAAAAAAGATTAAGAGTACGATTTAGATTGATGGTCAGAATTTTTTCACTTGCAGGAGACCTAGTTATCTACTTTATTGCTGAAAACTAAACATCAGTCTGATTCTAAAACTGCGTTTCTTACCAGCAATCATCCCAGGAACACGGCTGAGAGCAGCATTTGCCAGAGGCCGCGTTGAGGAGAGAAGAGATTTGCGGCAAAAGCCTATGGCGACATTTCGGGAGGATTTATTTAATTACTCTTATGACGAAAGTTTCTAACGCTCCCATGTGTAGTGAAAATGTTTTTTATTTCTTTTCTACCGGTTTCAGGAATTTGTCAATCGCTTAGGAAATTTTGTGCAGCAGTCATCTGGCACTAAATACCGGCACGCATTACGTTTATCTGTAGTCAGAGACTCAGCTGGGAGATGGAGACGATACCGACTGTCGTCGCAAGGGTTCACCTTGCCCCCTCAGACGCTCTCCCGGACAGCCCCCCAGCCAACACGTAATAGCATGGAGGTCGATCGAAATAACAACGCGGCGATCGACGCGAGGAACCACGCAGCGAATCAGCGAAACAACAAGCAAAACGTCGATGTCAACGAAAGGAACAACAATAAAATGTATGAGCAAGGAGTGAATGTGTAAGTCCTGGCTTGTCTGCATGAATAAATTTTAACTTCAAAAGAAGAAAAAAGTTTTATGAAGTTTCATTTTTATCGCCGGCCTTGAGTGTACAAAACTCCAGAATGCCATGATAAGCTGCTGCAGTCTGCTGGCATTTGAGCTCCACTTTTGCGTTTAAATCAATTTAATTGATCTTTGCGAAAGTCAATGGATCCAGTGACGCCCTTACTCAAATTAACGACATGTTAGCAATCTTATGAAAAAACGCACTTGAAATCTAAAAAGTGTAGTTCTCTTCCTTCAACCAACAGCGCAGTGATCGTCCTGAACAAAACCAGTTCAAAATCTGTGATTTTCAAGTGTGACGTACCTTGACTTATTTTATAATTCGTTGAACCTAAATCTGAAAAAGAAACAACTACACCTTCAGTAATGCACAAACGGAATTTTGTATCGTTGATTATAAATGTCTCCTATCATAGCTGCTGAGGATGCAGCAAACTTAACATACTGCCCCTGTCTCTTACAATGTCTAATGTGAAACGTATAAATCACTTTTGGTTTTAAACTGATAGAAAAATAAGTCATAAAAGTCGTTTTTGAATTACAATTTGTTGCCTCATTGCGGAGTTTTTTTATATTTATTATCTTTTATTTACTTGTTTCTTTCAGGCACACAATAGTCCATATCACATAACGGGGTCAGTAAGATAACACAAATATGCACAGTGATAACGCATCACGGGCTATGTGTTATTTGGTACGTGCTGGCAACACTGGAAATGAAAAAACACTGAAACAACTCACATGCAGGAGCTGCTGCATTCGTTCGTCAACGTACAGAAACGGTCGATAACAATATTCGATAAAATGAAGACTTGTAAAAGCGCATCTGACATTCGAAGTGAGCAGAAAGACAGTGAAATGAAGATGCACGCATAGCTATACGTATGCATGCAGATTGCTTTTAATCAAGGAGGCAAATCTCTTCACGAAGTAGGTAACTTGATGGCATCGAACACTTACGGTTTTGGGGATGTAGTGCAGAATTCGATGAGTGGTGTTACAGGCTATACTTCTACCAAACTGTATGTACTTGTGTCACACTTGGCAAAGCATGTGTTGGCATGCAATAGGTACAAAAGAAAGTATTTCTTATTGCAGTTAATCATTGAGTGAAGGCGCCTCTGAGGTTGTTTACTACAACATAAAGTTATTTGCTTTGTCTCTGGATGTCATTGTCATCCTTCAGAGAGTCATGCAGCAGTACATTAACATATTTTATTTGTTCAGCATACCAAGCGCGCAAAGTGCAGGAACGAAATATAGTTCTTAAAGTACAGCATGCGAATTTAAAGTGTATATATGTCAGTAGGCTCTTTTCACGAAGCTTAACTGGCATATGTGATTCTAAACAAGTTTCCTTTTTTAAACAATAAGGGCTTCACAAGCCAACATCGTCTAAAACAGAGGTTCCCAACCTGGGGTAGGTACATGTACCCCTAGGGGAATATATACCTAACCAAGGCGTTGCATTTAAGATCCAGGCTCATTTAAAACATTGCATATTTAGTAATTTGAGACACAACAACGGGGTCTACTTTTATATTTCTAAATATCTAAAAGTTCTATGAAAGTTCAGTGAATTTTTGTTGTTTTACTCAGCATTTTTGTCATAAAAGTTTTAGGGGTAAATGCTCATCTGCCGAAATGCTGAAAGGTACATGGTCAAAGGAAGGTTGAGAACCCGTGGTCTAAAAGTTTCAAGGTTTTACGTTTTATAAACTACAGCATATGATGCTGCATGCAGTTGCATCTGAAGTTCTCTACGATAATTTTTTTNAAACTGTGCTAATATTTTTTCCCAAAACAGGTTTTTGAATTATTTTACTGCATGGCCATAATGCTTACTGAAAAGATTTTTCCTCACGTACAGTAACTTAGCTCTTTTAAAGTACGTTGAAAACGCGACCCATTATCACATCCGAAATTATGTGAGAGAACTTTACCTTGTTTGGTAATTCAGGACTTGCATATCGATTTTGCTGTTGGCGAAAAGCCCAGGGCGCAAAGCGAGCAATTCACAAAACAAAGCGACGAAGAATACGTTAGTAGAATACGTACAATTTATTTACATAGTACAAAAGTATTTCAAAGAATACCGGTACATAGAAATATACGTAAGAATACGTATAACACGTAAACGTATTTCGACCTTGACGGATTGCATATGTTTCAACCTTGATTACAACGTATTTCAGCCATAGGCGTAGCCAAGGGGGCAGGAGGCCATGGCTCCCCCCAAATTTTTTTGCCACCCGAAATTTTGAACAGGATACGCTACTGATTTCAGCCTTGATGGATCATATGTAGCACGAAAGATGGAATATTCCTTGAGCTCTTTGTGATACAATCCGACAAACCTGTAAATCAGCGATTCGTTTTAACATAATATTTTCAAATGAACGTTGAAGCAGCATGCACAGTAGTGCTTAGATTCATGCACGATGGGGATAACTAAGTGAACTTGAAACAATGCCTTTCGATGTTGTAGTCGCTTGACGCACTTTAGCAAAGTCTTTCCTGATGTCGCAGACCGTCGATCGTGGACAAGGGAAATGGTCCACTGTGGCGTCCACCTGTCAGGCCAAGACGTCCGAAACAAAAACAACCAGTTCAACCAAGTAAGTACCTCTTTTAATGTAGTTCTACAAGAAAGTATTGCTACAAACGTTTTTTGCTCTTTGAAAGCTGATTGGGTTTTGTTGAAAGTTGGAAAAAGCAATATTTCCAAAAAAAAAGCAAAAAAGCAAAAATCAGCAATATTCGCTGCGTCCCTTGCAGCATGGTCGGACGCATTGTGAATAGAAGAGATCTTATGTTTGTAAGGTTTCATTGTATAAAATTCCTCTTTGCTTTTACTTTTCTAAACCTCCTCATGTATCACAGAAAACTTCAGGCTTCTTTTGAGAATCCTCTCCAATACAAATCCGTTATTAAAGTTGCCATCAGACAACTTGGCCGTAGCATGTAAAATTTAAAAATCCGTAACAAGATCAATCCGCGCAAAGGTTTGAAATAATGGAAGCAAACAAGACTGTCAACACACTTTCGAAAACAAATGTTGCATAAAACTTTCTTCACAAAGGCATAGTTCACGATTCTCTTTACACATAGGATTGTCCTTTGTATATAGGAGCTCTGTGGGTTTGACATCTGAAACCTCAAAATATCCGCTGCAATGCAAAAGACATTTCTTCGGCTTTCAGTGCTTAGATTACGCTGCTATTAAAAAACGTTTTTTTGTTCATCAAAGAAACGCTGTCAGACTGCTTGTTCTTTTCTTTCTTTGCTTTTTTTTCCAGCGTTTAGACATTGAAAGTTTCTAAAGCTTCAGCAAAAACGAATAAAAAGCAACACTATTTGGAAAGCAAAACCAGAAACTGAACAAAAGGAGCAGTGGCATGGTCCGGCACACCGTAAAAGTTAAAAAGTTTTTCTTATTCTCCAAACATTTCAAATAATTTTTATTACGCTCTATAGCACATAACAATTAGGTTTGATTTTTCGTAACAAATCTCATTTTGCAATTGCCAAGGGCAAATTCATGTCGTCTGTTGCATGGTACTTGTTTCTTCGTGTGAACTACTCGATCATCATTTTTTGTTTTGATGCTTTCCTGTTGATATTCGTTTTTCTCACTGCTGATGCCTAAATATTGACTGTACTATATTTTCTTTCGTCTGTATCATATCTTCCTGTGGATTAATTGTTTATTGGAGATTGAATTTGTTGTTGCTGTTTGTTGACGTTTGGTAGATCAGTTGTTTTTGTCTTTCTTTCTTTTGTCTTGAATATTTACTTGACACAGTCAGCTACTAATAGTTATTTATTCATAATAGCCAAAAACCAAGGTACGTCTCGCAACTTTGGGACACCTGGACAATATAATCTTCATATTTTTGGTGTCTCAGCCCCACGTTTTATATTTTTGGTGGTGTACTTGTGTATTTTGTGATATTTTGACCGGCGACTAAACTTGAACAAAATACAAAACTGTTTGTTTATAAATAAAAGTCTTGTGAATAGTTTTTAGCATATCCTGTTTATGCTCCACATAGTTTATCCATTTTTCAAATCATCTATTTTTTTCGAACGTTATAGTGCTGTAGTGATATTCACGATTTTGCTACAACTATTTTGCAAAATGGTTGATATACCAATATACCAATTTTAGTGTGGTGTACTATCGCTGCTGTTAATGTTTAGCTGTATAAAAAGAAAAAACGTCTCGTGTTCGCCACTGTCCAATACTCGACATCCGCAAAAATGCGTTTTCACAAGTACAGTATGTCATCTCTCGTATTTGACTATAGCATCCGTAAAATACATTACTGTTTTATGTACAGTGCATATAATGATTTCAGTTGTTGTGTACGACGATTGAAAAAGTAGCGTGATGAAAGACATTGATGATTGAAAACTGGTTGGGTGACTGAAATCGACCTTCTCTCCAATTTATCCACGCAACCACATTGGATCAAAATGCTCTTGCGTTGGTTCGCAGAAAGTTATTGCCTCTGGCTGGAGTGTTAAACGCTGGTCAACAGCGTTTTATGTGCTATTATGTAACATAATATCTTTGAAAATTTATCAAAACCGTCTGAGAGTAAGTAGATCTCGTATCTGATTCACGTTTATGCTGTGATTCATAGAACCTCCTTCGGTCAGGACTAAAACAGAAAATGAACGCGACCGAAGAAAAGAGAAGAGCGTGTCGCTGCCACCATCAACGATTGCTGGTATCGTGCTTGGAGTATTGGCATGCACTGCCATTGTACTTGTCATTGCCTACAAAAAGTACACTAAGCGGTGAGATGTTTCTCTGTCTTAAACGGATTTTGTAAGTTTGTTAGCGTGTCTACTTTGATTCGTCTTTGAAATTAAGAGCACAGCCAAAGAGAGATCATTGCCGACCTTCCTTAACATAAAAAACAAAAATTTCTTTGTGTGTAGTATAGTGGGTTACTTACGAACACGTAAGGACCAAGTAATATCGCGAATGTCATGGTTGAGATCAGATTTTCTTTTAACATCGCTCAAGTAAACGTTTTGGAGCTGTTGCACTTTTCGTTTTTTGGCTTTCGACTGTCGAGGAGCTGGCTAGTGGCGAAGCAAATTAGTAGTGAGTCTGATCCTGGACGGCTGTACTATTGTATGTAAAAAGTTAACCTCTTCACTAAAACTTGCGTGAACTGAAACTACGCTGTATAACAGTCATGTCACTGAACATTTTTTCCAGGAGGAAGCCGAAATCTCAAAGTACATTTAACTCGAAAAGTGCCAAACCGCCACATTCCTCCGAGGCTGTCAAGATGAGTAAGAAGAGAAACCAGCCCCAGGTTAACAGGCCAAAGCCTTTGCCCCAGGCTGCTCAAACGCCAACGAGAGGAGAAGTTAGAAGGGCAGCCCGACATTCCGAAGATAAGCGCAACCACCACAGAACGAAAGCAGACAGTCGCCACAGTGCAAAACGCTGCCGCAGCCGGGAACGCCGGCATCGCCGTCGGTGAGATTTGCGGAAGGCTGCCGCTTGCCCCAGTCAATCTGACGCTTGCAGCATGCCGCTTACAGAAAAGCTAGCTGAGCTGCAACGGTTACCAGAAATTTAAAGTTTTCCGAAACGTTCGCCGATGATCTAGTTTGCAGAATTGGACCAGAAAGAGAATGGTCTTGATTGCTGGTATTCCTGTTCACTAGAGCATTGGCACCTGCTGAATAACTTTTAAAAACATCTTTCTAATGAAGAGAACTGATGTTGACTTGGGACAAACGGAAAAGCATAGGGCCAGCTGCCTACCCCAGATGTGCATTAAATAAAAGCCCTTGACGCAGCGTCTCCGAGGTTTTGCAAAAGTTTTTCTTGTTCGTCGTCGGCCAGGTACTCCTTGGTCCTCAAGAAAAAGCGCTAATTGTCACCTCCCCCCCATGTTTTACTTTTGCAGTGCGAGAATAGATCAGATCTGCAGCTATGAGAAAAAATGCAAAGTCAATTGCGTGACCACTTTTATAAGGACAAGTTCACATACTTACGATTTTTTGCAAAATATTGCAGCAAAATTGTATCGTTTCCAGATGTACTGCCCTCTATTTATTGTTGTTGGATGTTTTGATGCCTGATTTTGATCTTTAAAGCCTGTTTTTTTCTTGCAAGCTACTGTTTTCAAAGAAGAATTCGTATGACTGTTACAAGACTATCTATCGTTGTTACGCACAGCTGTACCAATGCGTCAACACTTTACACGACTATTGTGCTTTTGTGGTAGACAATGATTGTATGTTTTCTTATGAAAATATCTACTAAATAAATACGTAGCGGATTTTACATCATCACCTAAAACTTGTTTTCGATTCCATGAGTTTTTCCGCGTCATCGATTGCACGATTTGTTCATTAGTTAACTGACTGCCAAGCACATCCATCTTCCATATTCGATAAACTTACGCGTCCCAGAAGCTGATGTTTGCTGCACGCAAGTGGCCGCTTTTACGGCTAGCACGATACCTGCCAGAAATACGTTGTCAGAATGACGGCACGCTTAATTCCGTGAATGCACCTATTCACGCAGCCTGCTTGCTCGGTTCGAGTTTGATGTCGAGCTGCCTGATGTGTTTGATTCTCCGTGTTCATTTTTTTTCACGCAGACAAGAGAACGCCCACTTAGGTTAAAATGATTCCTGTTATAATCGAAAGCCAGCTCAGCCTCCACGAGGGCGCAGGGCCTGTTTTAATGTAATTCAGAAAGGAATGAAAGCGAGTCCAAAACGAATACGTTGTTTGGACTAGGTCGAATCAATCTGTCGTTGACTTGGCCTGAAGTGAGACTTTCAAAATGAAACTTGCAAGGCGCAAAGAGCAAGTGATTTACTGGTGGGGAACGAATGTAAATGCACCAGATACATTTTGAACTTGTCAACGCAGGAAGCATCACTCGAGCGCGTGGGAGCATTTTATACGTAGACAACCTATGCAGTTTATTCAAGGTACATCGGCAAAAGCGTCGAAAAATAAGAACAGTGATAAGAAATATGCAATCGCACCAAAACAAAAGAGTTCTAGCTCCTCTTCGGGTATTTCCAGATCAGGATGGCGCCGTCCTTGCTGACACTGACCAGGTACTGCTGGTGGGGGCACATCCTGACCCTGGTGATATTGCCGCTGTGTCCTTCGCCCACGTGGGTCACGGTGCCGTCGTCGTAATCCCAGACCTGGAGGAAAAGATCTCTGCTGGTGAGGGTATCGAGAAATGTCGTGTTCTCGGTCAGTTTCACAGCGATTGACACAAAACCGCGCGGCAAAAAACACTGGGCTGTGTTAAACGCACTCGCAAGACATGCCTGCAGTTAGAATTCAGTTTACGCCTAAGCCTGGGCTTGTTTTTTCGGTTATACACTGGATTTTTTTTAAATGACCGAACAAAATTGAGCCAATTCGGTCATGATGTCTGAAAATACAGATTAGTGGATATTGTTACGGCGAGTTGTAATAATGCTATGGGACAAATGACCAAAATGTCGTGGCGAAAAACGAACCCAGGTCCAAACAGATTTCCAAACGCGGAATAGCTCAGACTTTTGATGGTAATGCTCTCGCAGTTTGCCGACCCAGAAGGCTACAAAATATCGCAACGAGTCCAAAGTTCAATGTAAATGAGTGTTTCATGCGACAAACAGAAGAAGCGACCTCCTCGACACTGACAGACGATTTACCGCTTCGTTTAATCAACGGTACGGGACTTGTAAATGGCCGATCGGAGGTCAGTAGTAAAATAATAACAACCAAGTCCATGAAGATGACGCGATGTTTGCGTCAGTTTAAATCAAAACAGAGTCACAATTTTCTCCACCTGCTGCGACCCATCACTGTTTCTAGCAGCCCTGCCAATTCAACAGCCACGTGTATCGCGAGCGAAACCGGCCTGGGCCAGAATTTAACCGACCTTTATAAGCTTGTCGTCGCCACCAGTGACAAGCTTGTCACCTTTCGGTGAGATATCCATGCCGTTGAGAGATCCAGAAATGGAGCCATCGACCTCGCGAATCTGGCTGCCGTCGTAGCACTCCCAGTACACCACCTTGCGGTCTGTTCCTGACGTGATGATCTGAGCAAAGCACAGTCGTGGTAAGCTAAAAACATGGCCTGTTTTGTACTCATCACCAGCACCGGAGTCACCAATCACCAGCACTGGAATCATCAATCACCAGTACTGGAGTCATCAATCACAACACCGGAGTCATCAATCACAACACTGGAGTCATCAATCACAACACCAGAGTCAACAATCACAATGGAGTCACCAATCACCAGCACCGGAGTCATCAATCACAACACTGGAGTCATCAATCACAATACCGGAGTCATCAATCACCGGCACCGGAGTCACCAATCACCAGCACCAGAGTCATCAAGACCAGTCTGCCTTGTTCTCCATTCCACGTGATGCTGGCCATGGTCTTGTGCTTTCGGCGCCAGATGGTGGAATATTTGGGATTTCACGACTTCCNCGAATATTTAAGTGTAGAGCAAAAAAATGTCATGAAATTTTCCGAATCACGATATCACTCAAAACTTAAAATCCGGGGCCCAGGGNATTGCGCCCGCTTGGCCCCCATCGATAGGCTCNCTGTTTTCAAGTGTGTTGCGGTCNNGGTCTTGAGGAATTCTGGCCTCAAATCTTTTTCGCAACCGGACAAAATATAGACACTACAGTTTATCCCTGAGTATGTACCGCAGTTGTGGAACGAAATTCATGTTGTGAATGGAACTCGTTTTGAGTAAAGTTATAAAGTGCATTTCTGATTCGTAAGTGGTGACTGACTGCAGTACAGGCCAGAACCGAAGCAGCCAGGCAGGGCTGAAAAATGACCAGTAGTCGTTTTTAAGACCTCATTTTCTCCTTACCTGAAAACCTTTCGGATGGTAACAAACACACTGGAACAGAGTGTTGGACATCACCATCTGCTTGCGAATGAACTTGGCCAAGTCCCAGATGATGCAGGTGCCGTCGGTGGAAGCCGTCACGCACTCTTCATCGTTTTTCGCAACCTGCCAGAGAAGAAGTGGTCGACTGGAAAACAGCTACTTGCTGCAAACTACTTTCTGCGGCGGTCTAGAAGAAGACGGTGAGGTGCGGATGGATCATGCAGTGTTCGATAAGGGGCGTGCTCAAAAGCAGAGTTAGTGGTGTCATTTTTGCGGCAGAACAGGAAGGTAAGCGGCGTTGCAACAAAGAAACGTTTCGATTGCACCAACCATACGCAGGGGCGGATTAAGACGAAATCGGGCCTGACGCTGAAGTGCACAGAAGGCTTATTTTCTCGGCATTGGTGCATGTTTATCCGTCACTCATTCGCATTCAGACCGACTGTAGAGGCGTAACTGTTCCCGACGTCTGTTTCTATCTGGTACTATTTTAGGAAATGGGCCTAATGTTGCAGCAGCATTGACACCCACTTTAATCCAGCCCTGTTCACAAAGGCGTCGGAAGGGGGGTTAGGGAGGGGTCTTGGCCCCCCTGGAATTTGAAATTTGATATTTTCCTATAAACGTTTTGGTAGAAAAATGTTTTTCTCTTAGTTCCGAGTTGAAAAAATGAAATTTTACCACTGTTGCCCCCTGAAAAATCCTTTGGCCGCCCCGTGGTAAAATCTACTATTCCCCCCGAAAAAAAATATCCGACGACGCCCATAGTCTGTTCATATGCCTCCCGGCACTTTCACTGTGTGCAGGGTTCGTGTTTCGCCTGTCGTCGTAACAACAACAGCACCTACTTTGATGCAAGTCACGGCCGACTTGTGTTCCTTCATGCTTTCGCGCAGACGTTGTGTCGGCGTCGTCGTATTGTACTTAATATCCCAGACACGGACCTGGGAAAAAATCGTCAAAAGTTAACTTTTCTTTTTGTCGTCTGCGCACAGCTGAAAAAACAGGGGCACATTTTGCAAAACCCGCTACGTTAGTTTCCGGTAACACGTGATTTTAGCGCTTCCGGAGGTTATACGCTACACACCCGGCAAGCGCACAAACACGCCAGAACACACCTGTCCCTCCCCTCCGCCGGAGATGATGCGCCGGTTGTCCGACGTGCACGCGATCGCGGTCACTCCGGAATTGTGCGCGCTGTTTATCTCGTACCAGAGCTTGCCGGACTTAGGTGTGAAGGCCCGGATTTTTCCGTCGTTCCACGCAGAGATCAAGGAGTATCCGTCCTGCGAAGAAAACGTTCAAAAGCGAAATCGTCAAACGATCTCAGTGGAAGATTCCGCTCTTGGCCGCTTGTAAAGGTATTTTAATAGTAAAAAAGATGGTTTCGTTGAATGACACGACGGGAGCCGGGCTATGGTGGAGGTTGTAACCAGGTAAACATCTATTCCGTAAATTTGCAAAATCGCTATCTTTTCGGCGAGCTTTGAAAAACTTTTTGGCACGTTCGAGGATGCATTTACGAAACCTTTTGGTCACTCCCAACATCCTGGTTTGCTACCATTTTGGAAACCGTTGGCGATGGCAACAAGGAACTAGCTGCAGACAGAAAGAATCAACGATTGCTGAAAAGATTCCAATTGAACTTGGTTTCTTTGTTAAACAGTGTTTTCATGAACTGGTGAAGATCACGGAAAAGAAACAAAACTTTAGGCAGGGCTCGAATCGTGAATGAAACTTTGCACAACCCAAGATGGAATTGACTGAAGATAATGTTGCACACCCAGTGGTGGATCCAATCAAGTCCCATTACGCGATTGGCGATCGCCCCAATCGTCGCCCTTAAAACCTACGAAAGTAACTTTATTCACAATGATTTGCAGAAATTGGAAAACAACATTCGTGATATAAGGCCATTTTGTCGTCTATTGTTTTGTCGCAGCAGTGTTGCGAAGTATAATTCATCTCTCTTACAGTAGGGAACCCGTAATGAGACTTGACTACCAAATGTTACTGAAATCGCGCCCTCTAACGTTACTGACTGGATCCATCCCTGTGCATACCAGTGCTTTCCAACCTTTTTCAGCTTGCGATCCACTGTTACTGACAACATTTTCTGGGGCCAGCTGTGAATAGAAAATCGGCCGTGTTTTCAAAAAACACTTCAGTCAAGTACGGGAAGAATGCAAGATTTTAAAATGCTTTGCGGCCCTAATGAAAGAACTTTACGGCCCACTGGTTGGGGAAGCGTTGTTGTACACCATATGCGGAAAAGGCAAAACACGTCGCACACAACTGGTGGCAAGTAACCTGTGGATATCGGGAGCCAGTTGCCTTTGTATTGGTGGACAACACAATAGATGCCTTTTGTTTTTTGTACCTGTATGTTTCACAGACTAACGCGCTTTCATGCCGTGAGCTTCGGAAAACGATACCGGCCAAAGCAATTGCTTTTAAGCTTCTTATAACAAAAGTAAAATTCAGATGGAGTTGAACTTTGTCTTCTCAAATGTAAGGTCGGCGCAAAACCGTAGTGTTTATTTTTTCAATTTTAGCCTGCATCATTCCCAGTGCCGCACGCAGAAAATGTTCAAGGGGGGGATTTCATTCTGTGGCATATGATGTTATTGGTATTTGGTGTGCGCTGTTTGTGACGTCATAGTCACGTTTTCCAAAACCAACGTTTTGGCTAAGTTTGCGCTGATCAGCCACAGCAGACAAAATAAAAGCAATGGTTTCGGATAAAGTGAACTATCGCGGAACACAATCTTAAGCATGCGTAGTGGACGAAAGGTCTACAAAAGCGGTGAGATGGTTTCTGGATGCAGACAATAATCCAGATTCCCACCAAAACCTAATTATTACTTTTGGCCCATTTACAATGTTCCTTGGAATTTGCATGCAAATTTATTCTGTTTTTTTTGCGTTAAGTCGACAAATTAACAAGCAAAAAGTATGCGAAAACAATTAATCCCTTTGCGCAGGTAATAAAGTTTTTGGAAAATATCTAGTTCTAGGGGGGTTAACCCTAACCCCACCCCCCTTGCGTCCGCCCTTGATCATTCCAGTTCGAACTCTAATCTTGGACAAATATGTCTATTCCATAACGGGTTGCATTAAAATAGGCTTCAAATTCTATTTTTCGGAAGCACTTTTTGTAGCTCCAGCTTCGATTAACCATGTTTTTTAACAAACAAACACACTCAAGAAAAAGACCCAGAAACACCAGCTCATCGTGTTGAACTTTTGAAGCGAAGATTTCAAACTCACCGGCATGTATTCGATTGCATTGCATATCATGTTGGGCACAGTGATGCGTAACAGCTCACGTGACTTGGGCAAGTCCCAGACGCGAATGTCGTCACCGGAGCAGGTGGCGAAGAGAGCAGAAGATTCTGCAGGAAATGCGATATCCAGCACCGGGTGATGATGGGCAGACATGACCAGTTCCTCTTTGAAATCCGTAAGGTTAAATCTGCTCGAAATTAAGAAGCATTTTTAAGGATAGAATGCGGTTTTCAAAAAACGATTTCGGATATCAGCAAGGAATGCATGGCGCGATCAATAACCTGGCATCTAAGAGAAAAATTTGCTCCACCTGTATATTTGTGACTTGTCCGTGCCGACGAAAAACTGATGACCTTGACCCCGCAAGGCAACTGAGGTCACGGCGCCGCGAACAATCCTCGGCGATTTTTCCAGGCCGTACTTGTCACTGTTGCCTTTGACAAGAGCGACGGTCCCGTTACCGGCTCCGATCAGGAGGCTGCCATTTTTTAAAAGCTGAAGGCAGAAAACAGTTGTTGTTGAAAGGAAATCGCTGCAAGTTATCTTTTCTGTCATATGACGCCGAGTTTGCGAATCCGCATTCATAATAATTACAAATGCTTTGAACATCTCCGCACAGAACATCACGCGTCGGCGACTCCTCTCTAATATCTTTAGAAATTTGTTAATAGTTTAGTTAAAAGTTGGTGCGCCCGTAATTTTCTTGCACTTCCGCGCGTGACTGGTGAGACTGGGACGTGCGCGAAACTGCGCGTGTCTTCACAAGAGAAGTGTGGAAAAATCTAAAGCGGTTCAACCAGCTCAGCTCTTGCTTGTGAAACAGTACCTTTATATCGGTGATGCCCTGTTTGAACTTGTCCTTAGCTGGGCCAAAGTTCGTCAACAGTTTAGTTTTCAAGTTGATTTTCAAGATGTCGCCGCTGGTCGTTCCGCAGTAGAAGAACGTGTCGTCGGCGTCCACCTGCAACACGCGCAAACCAGTTTTGAACCATGGGTCGAGTTTTAACACAGGACAAACATTTTTACATGTCGATTTAAGTTAGAAACATATCAAAAAACATCAACGAAGCAATTCATTGCAAACACTTTCACAAAATGATAAACGGCGGGCAAAAGGTTTCTTGGTTTAACGTAAAAAAGGTTTTCTTACTTCCATGCATTTAACAATTCTCTTTAATTGTCCCAGGGTGCACTCAGTTGGCCGTATCTTGCGGTTGGCCACGTCCAGTTCCCAAACTCTCAATGTTCCATCGCCGGCAGTCACAAAGACGTTGTCATTGTTGCTGGCGTATTTTAAAGTAAAAGTGGTTCCAGCTGACATAACAGCAGCTGGGGAACCGCAAATCTGCACATATGTAAGATTTATGCTATAAACTAGTACGCACTGAGCTGCTACAACTGTCAAAAATGTAGGTTTTCTAGTACGCAAAACGAGAGTTTTTATGTCATAAGAGTTGTTCTATTTTGGAAACCAAATTTTTTTTCATATGCGAGTTGCGAGTAGGAAGCACGTCTTCCGAGTGTAACTTCTCAGTGAAAACAAAACATTAAATAGACGACAGTCGGAAACGTACAGCTTCAGCCGTCTTTAAGTTCCACACCACTACTGATCCGTCATCTTGGCCACCAAGTGAGGCAAGGTAGAGTTCGTTCGGTGAGAATGCAAGTGCTTCAACCTTGACTTTGTGCAGCTGAAGTTCATAAAGCTTGCTTCGATTTTCAAAGTCCCACACAATGATGTTTGCTTTAAAGCCCATGTGCGTAACCTGAAAATAAGTAGCAGAGCAGTTAAGCATTTATTGTTTGAAGATGGCGTGAAGTAAGAGATTCATCCCAAAGCTTTTCGTCTGACACTCTTCAAGGGATATCGTCAGAATCAAGTGGAGATATTACCGAACTGGTTTATATACAGAAAAGAAGAGATGTCATTGGTTAAAGCAGTGGCCAATAAGAAAGGGTTTAGGAGATAATAAAAGGCGAGTTGTCATTGGTTGAAGATGTAATTTGGACTTCGTCGAAACGTTGGAACAGTCAACCACTGGAAAGTTTAAGAGGTTTAGGAGATCTTCAAGGAGTAAACGAATTCTTTTTGTTTGCAGAGAAGAGGATTCAGAATCCTCAGGATTCAGGATCAGAATCCTCTGCAAACAAAAAGAATTCGTTTACTCCTTGAAGATCTCCTGAACCTCTTAAACTTTCCAGTGGTTGACTGTTCCAACGTTTCGACGAAGTCCAAATTACATCTTCAACAAATGACAACTCGCCTTTTCTTATCTCCTAAGCCCTTTCTTATTGGCCACTGCTTTAACCAATGAGATCTCTTCTTTTCTGAATATAAACCAGTTCGGTAGTATCTCCACTTGATTCTGACGATATCCCTTGAAGAGTGTCAGACGAAAAGCTTTGGGATGAATCTCTTACTTCACGCCATCT
>JGI24159J19872_10002819_pt1 | contig 21107 bp, 9 predicted proteins | sample Ectturendosymbi4_FD_19872 | JGI IMG/M metagenome (IMG submission 19872) | reverse complement strand
AAATGTTGCCGTGACCAAAATGTCTCAGCGAAAAAAACATATGTGACTTGAGCAACGACAACAAAAGCGTGAGGCCTGCTATGTTAACGTCATCAGGCATATTTTGCAACGAACAGAAACTGGACTTGAATTGCAAAGAGCCGTGCGTAGGGACGTTTCGTTGGGAATCTTTTATGTGGAAACCTGGGAAAAGACTTGGGAATCCACTTACACTTCTCCATGACTCTTCCCTCATCTTCATGTCGGCTTCCCTGACCTTCCGTCGCTGTTCAGCCTCCAGCTGCTGACGCTGCCCTTCCTCGTGCCGTTGGAGTGCGCGCTCGCGCTCTTCCATCGCGTCTTGCGTCACGTGCGGCGATGACGTGCGGGCGACCGGGTACGGGTGAAGGCGAGTGCGATCCGCGGCGTCGGAACGACGGGCGGGGGTTTTCGGGTGCTGTTGCGATGGCTGAACTGGCTTCTTCTGAACGCTCGCCCCGCCTCCTTTTGCTGAGGAGGGAGAGCCCCTCGCGTCACGCTGCTGTTTTTCGGACTTGTACATTTCCGCGTGTTGTTTTCTGTACAAAAAGAACTGTTGCACGTATGTTTGATGCGTAAGTGCACAGCAAACAGCGGTGGTCCAATGAATTTAATCATTGCAGAATAATTTGAACAACGAAACACATTCGCAAAGGATCGAAGTGCCTACCCTTGCGCGTGCTCCTTGCCAAGCGGCGATTCTGTGAGGCCAGGCATTCCTTTGGGGGATGAAGTTCCGGACAGCGAAGCAGCGTCCGGACGATAGAGGGCTGGATAAGCGGCTGCCAGCGCTTCGGGAGTGGTTCGATACAAGGCAGCGTAGTTGGCAAGGACCTGCACAAAAAGCAAGGCAGCGGTCGAAACAAAGTGAAAGACACCAGAGAATCGCGACGGTGGCTGATGCATTAAACACTGCACACATCCGCAAATTCTGAATTGGATATTTGAAGTGGCAACAATCGACTACACCACCAACACGATCAAAGCACCTGTTGGTTTAATAACTCTTTTTCGAGTCGGTCCTGCTGCAACGTCTTGGCCACCCATGGCGCCATGAGATTCGGGGGCAGCATGCTGTTTCCAGCAACAGCCTGCAATTGCTGTGCGAGAGCTGCGGGGTTGAGAGCGCCAAGAGCCTGTACAAACACACAATGCGGCGTGTTGTAAAAACATAACGCAATTCAATGGAGCAACGATAGAACTTATGGCGGCGCGGTTGGTATACGAGGCGAGTCGGTCGGTTTGTACAAGGATCTTTTAACAGCTTTATCAGACGCGTGTGGGCTTTGACTATAAATAGAAACGCTTCTAGCCAAGTACGTGGCGGCAACAAACCCAATCACAAACAGTCTTTTGCTGCTCACTGCTAATTGCCTAAGATGGTGTTCAAAGGCAAACAGTTTTCACTTATTCCCAAAGAAACCTACTGGCCATTGGTGAAACATTTGGATGTTGTTAAAACAAAAGCAAGCTATCGTCAATCACGGCAGCTCGCTTGAAGAGAACTTTACGAGTGATTGGCAGTAAATCAATAAACAACGGGTTTTTGGATGCACTTGCCTGGTTGAAGGAGAGGAACGGGAATCCATAAGGGTTGAGGTACGGGTTTGCGAGAAACTGCTGCGGCAGAGCCGGTATCTGAGCGAGAGGTTGTTGCGGATGGGCACTTGTTTGGGCCTGAGACTGCTGCTGCTGTTGCTGAAGTAGATTAGCCTTGAAATCAGAAGAAAATTACCACATACTGCTTGTAACTGACGGTCGAGCCCGCTCATTGCGAAACGAGTGAACTTCTTAAATGTGACGGTTAGTTTGAAGATTTCAGCGGAGACACGGACCCTGCATGATTGACTTAATTGTTGCGACACAGGCATTGCTGTCACTTGCGTTTGCCGATATACATCAAATATTAGCGCGATCAACAGTGGGTTGACAAAAACACTGTACGCTGCTGCTTAAAAAAATCATGGTACCTGTTGCTGTTGGGCAGCCATAGCAGTCAATGTCCTTGCATGCTGGTTACTGTGCTGCATGCCGGGCGTGTGTTGGTCTTCTTCACTTTTCAACTCTATAAAACAAAACACGTTGCTTCTATGAGTGACTGCGCCACATCAGACAACTTTATGGCTGGTGTCGCTCTGCACTGATGGGATGCAAAACTGTTGGAAAGAAAACGTGATTTTCCACAGCTGTGTGAATCGAGGTCATTTACAAGCAAAGCGTTAACGAAGAAAACGTCGAAATGTGCTAAAAAAAGGACACAAGTACAAAATCCTTTACCGCAAATACAATACTTACAATCCGTACCTCATTTCTCGTTAACTTTAAAGAGTATCCGAAGTGGCAAACGCATGCAACTTGCGTATTTTTTAAAACCAGGTAACAATTACATAGGTATCGGGTTCAAGTAACTATGAACTATAATAAACCTGCCAAACGATAAAAACGTTAAAAACCATGGCAGTTATCCGATACACCAGTTGAGCTTTTAAACATACACGGCAGTCCAACGTTTGCGGCCATCTACATCGTTGCAATCGACTGGCCAGCACCGGCAATTATCCTGGATAAGGTCTTACCGCACGATCACTACCTTCCAATGTTACGAAGGCTCATTCGTGGTCATCGTCTACCGACCACGCCGCAGAAGTTTCGTTTTGCTTCACGTGGATTATTTACACTAGCGTTTGTCTGGAACATGCGTCACAATCGGGCAAAGTTCCGTCACGGAATTGAACAGACAACATACGCTGAACTATTTGGAACCCGGCGGGTAACTTCGTTATAAACTCTGTAACCACTGGAATAAACGCAGCCGTTACGCGCTGATACCTCACCACTTGGAAGCAAATACCATTACAAAAGTTTATCGCAATGACTTAGAGATGTGAACACCATTCAGTAACTCAGGCAAGTGCGTAACAGTAACTCAGGCTGATGTAACACTTCACAGGCACAAAGCCATGTGATTTCGAGACATAACTTGTTCGAACTGATAAACTGATCTCGTGTCTACTTTACAAATGGACAAACATGAATGTTGTGAAAAAGGCTGTCTACACTACAGCAAGTTCAAGTGGGTACAGCATGCTTGAAAATACTTTTAGGGCTGAGGTAGACGAAATTATGTGCTTGAAAGCAGTAGCTGCAAAAAGTGGCTGCACTGCAAGCTTGCAACTTAACAGCCACTAAAACACCTAGAGAGACAATGCCTGAGCTTAAAATTAGCGCAGCTGCTTTGCGACAGCACAATAGCATTTCGCCCGGCGCAACGCGGAAAGCGAAAACCGCCTGGTATGTAACTTGACACGTCGGCGTCAAATACGTGCTCGTCCAGCGCTCACGGAGTCACAGCATGACAAAGCAGCCGGGTTCAGTCGACCGCAAGGTGAAGGGCATCTGTCAGGAAGATGCCCTAGTGTACCGTCTACTTCATTCAAAGCCTAATGTGGCACAATAACAGTTCATCCGTTGTGCTGGTCAGAGAGTTACCCACTCCTGAGAATACCACAGGCCGGCCATTAACTATCGACTGGTTGCTATGCAAGGATCGTGTGCGACTTAGCTTACCTCCAAGCCGTGGTGGATACAGGAGCCACACACAACAAACTTATTTTCTGCTCGTCGCCAACACCTGGGCTGGTTGTCGCCGATGAAGCTTACCAATGGAATCATACCAACCAAACGCCTGGAAAATCACTGCGAAAATTTAAGTCTGCAAGAGCAGCCTGTTGCTAACAGGACCGATCTTCACTTTGCTTATACAACGCGCGTGCTTTCGACTTCATAAGTACGCAAGTAGAAACAAAGCCATATTTTAAACTTCCCATGGATTTTTCATCTTGCACTCGATCAGTGCCAGTGGTTCTCAATCAGGGCTGCCAAGCATTTTCTAGGTGTTCTACTTTCTACTCCAGTAGGTAGCATTGTGCGTACTTATTCTATTTGCTTCCACAACCTTTGCAAAGCTGGACTTTCTACCTTAGTACACAAACAACCAAAGCATCAAAATAAACTGGAAAACACAATCATGAATTGCCAGTTGCAGGAGTAGATAGCTCACGAGCCATAGGTGAGACAAATCGTTTCATTGATAAATTACTACGTTTTGTTTTTGTGCGTAAGAATGTGTGCAGTTTACGATTAGGTGCTGTGTTACATAACCATCTGATACATTGAAATTTGCTGCATTTCTGACCAAACAGTGGCCAAAATGTATCTTCAAATAATCCCAAAAACGCTGGGAAACGATGGGTCCGCAATTTTTTGGGGGAAGTAACAGGGGTCCACCATAAAAAAATGTTGAGAACCACTGATCAACGCACTTCATTTCGTAGCCATAACATCAAACCTCAGAGAAACACAACTGCCTTTCTAGAAAATACAGTTAATAAAAACATGCCACAATTCCCTGTAGAATTAAAACCGCCAGGTTTGCAGCAGCAGCTAATTCGTAATGAAAATACTCCCATTTCGCTGGAAAGCGAAAATGCCACGTGTAGTAACTGCTCTTGAGAACCGTAAAAATGGCGCCAGATCTGCAGTACAGACTGTCGCAGTCTGTGACTAGCCGCATGCTCGAAAAACGTGGCGTTGGCTTTCAGCTGACGTTTGAACGCACGGCTCAGATTGAACGAATAACGATAACAAAAATGCTGAGAAGTTCGACATGACTCTCACACGCAACAATCAGTTAAGAACAACCAGGTGTAAGGTGAAACCCGCAACTTTCCGAAAACGGACGCGCACACCTAGGCAAGCAGAACTAACCTTCAACAGAAAGAACATGCTTACTGATGACTCCTTAGCTCTCAACCTTTCCTACCAAAATTATGAAAAAACAATATTAACTAACTGCCAAGTACTCCGTCTCCTCGAATACAACGTAAGACCAATCAAGTTACTGGAGCTAAGATTATTTTCGGAATGTTGCGTGGAAGCTGAGAATGACAAGTTGGCGTTAAATTTCGTAAGCGGTAGTCAGACCGTGTTCAGCCTGATGAAGGGTGGTTTTGATAGCGCCGACCGATTCACTGCACCACCGATCAACATCGTTTTATCAGCCGCGAGCAGTACGCAAGGATAAACACAAAACAACTCGAGCTGACTTCGCATCACGTCGCGTCTATTTATAACAAAAAAAGCGAGGGTCAGGTCAACATTCGAAACAATGCCATTCAGCGTCACAATAAAGCTGGAAAAGCGTTTGAGTCTACTCGAACTAAGGCGGTGATAGCAAGGTGAGCAGTGCGTACAGTATTGAGCCAATGTCTCCAATATGGCGTTGGAATGTTCCAGAAAAGCAACACGTTTAGCAGACAAGTGTCCACGGATGGGCAGACACGGGTGACGGTAGCTTAGGATCGCGAGTTACCGAAAAAGATTCGCACGCAAGCTGCAGTTCCGCACAAGCGCATTAGTCGCTTGTACCGCTTGGTTATGCACAGCAGTCTCTCAAGCCTGCTTGTTGCAAACAATAAACAATATCGACTATGATCAATGTCGGAGAGCTATGACCGGGCGGCTAACAATTCGCGTCAAGACAGCGGGAATTTTGAACCGGCTCGATTTGCAACTCGGTATTTTACTAACAGTAACAAGCTATCTTGAGGGCTTTTGACCTCTCGTAGACTGTCAACCCTACGAGTAGGTCATGCCTTTCCAATTCTACAAAACTGATTGTTGAGCACTCAGTGAAGAACCTGTGTCAAGACAAAAACAGCCATTCAGGGAACGCGGAAATGCCAATAGCGAGCAGTGCCTGCCTTGTTGCAATCTTTTATTTTATGACCGAGCCGTTATTGATCAGAGGCAGTAGATGCAACCATACCTCCGCAATCTGACAAAATCGATCCCGTACCAGTCCACGTGAAATGTAGCATGCCAACGTCTATGGCACTATTGATCGGTACAGGGAGTTCTGCCCATAGCTAAATCTACTTGATGCAGTTTATCTCACGACACTACTACGGGGTGTAAGATGCAAATAGACCTTTTACGCTGGTGGCTGTTTTTTAAGGAGTTTAAACCAAGCAGTTTCCAACCTCCTCGCTTTCCATCGACCTTGATCTAAAGACAATTCTGCAGGCACAACATCGATTTCCCTTTCAGTTTCTTCAAGTTCGTTATTACGCTTTCAAAAGCTTCTGTATTTTGTTCAGTTTTGCTTTAGCTATTGCTTTTTCAGCTTGTGAAAACTAAGAAAAGGTGCGCAACAGATAAAAACTAAGGTAAACCTTACAAGACATACCTTTACCTTAAACGGTTATCTCAACTATACATCTATTTTAAGGTCGGTAGTCGGTATCAGCCTAATAGTCCACGGAAGCTGCAGCTAATACGAGCGTCTGGCCAGACCATTGTAACACGACTGAGCGTATGAGCGCTGAGCACATACCAACGGGAACCGCGTTAGCGCAGAAACGTTGCTCACCCCAGTCAACAGAAACACGATCGCAGTCTTTCACACACGGACGAACCATCGCACGTTACGGCCGGCCGAACGCGAGAAAGGAAGTGAGAAACAAACAAGAGCGGGAGCTGACTGTTTTAAAGACGAAGTACCGCGTCCGATACGAAGTCGGATTTCGCTTATCGCCTGCGGTCACCATCAGGATTCACAAACGTTTGCGCGCTGACGATTTAACAACGACGCCCTTCGCTTGTCAAAAGAATTGTGCTGGACAACTCTGGCGAAACCGAGCGATTCGCGCCAACACTTGCAATATTATACTCGCAGTAACTGCAATATCATTGCAAACACCGGTTGAGCCAAACGCTTAGCGGAGAAAAGGCTATCAGTTTCGGATGGGACGGCAGAGAAACACTTGTGAAAGCTTCCACGTGAAACGACGCCGACCACGGCAAGATGTATGGGAACTTGATACAGTGACATTTGCAACTGGATAGAGCAACTGAATCTTCACAGCCTGTGTTTTATCAGTAGGCTAATCAGCTCATTTCAACTCGGTAAAGATAGGCTTTTCTATCAAACAGTACACCATCTACATAAGCGAATGCGTCCTGCTGCCACGCTCTACGGCGCATGTTGTTGAGTAACAACAAAACTATGTAAGTGGAAATCCTGATCATTTCGCCTAAGAGAAGCGCAAAAACTACCACCAATAGCAAGGGGAGTAACAACTACTGTATGTACACAAACCACAATTTTTCCACAATCAATTTTCGCTTAAAACTTCAAAATATTTTATACCTAACTACTTTTTAACTACATGTTGCCATGCTCATGTTGGGCGGTATGAACGCATACATCATACATTCTTTAAAGAATGAGTCATATGCATTCTACCAACTCACAGGCTTTCACGTGCCTAATCAATAGAATAAAACATTTTTATTTGCTATTTTTTGCCAGCAGTAAGCTGGATTTCAGCCTAAAACTAAGCCACATCCACGTGTCGCTTACGCTGCACTTCGGTTGGACATTCGTGAAAGGATGACTGGTATTACTGGGGTAAGTTCAACATACATCTTACTAAGGATCATTTAAGCCGAAAACTGCTAGAAAACAAGAGAACAATGGATTTAAGCATTTTTGCTGACATTCACAGATCACGGCGCAAAATAGACTTCGAATAAGAAATCTTCTGTCGAACCAGGCAACGTACTCACAATTAAGTTACCTCGCATGAGAGCAAAACGGTCACGTAAGAAGATATTGGACAACTTCCTGACGTTCGTAACGCAGATAGCTCGAGGCATTCGCCGAATAACAGCAACCCGCATTGGTGGGAAGGATCACGTCGAACGTGGATTAGACCAGCAAGTGCATCGCACATTGATTGGCAGGGCTAACTGTCGCCGATACGAGGACGGTCACAATACCTGCCTGGTATTTATATCCTCGGAAACAATTAGTCAGAAATAAGGTAGTTTTTTCAACACGCCTGTCATTTTAGCATGCAGTAGTGCAGTATGGATGTGCTTGGCCGTGTTGACCCAAAATAAATCAAAACCAGGGTGTTGCCTAAACCAAACTCGCGATGCAGTGATCAAACATCTGCAGCAGTACCTGACTGATCAGCAGATAAACACAGGATCTGACGATTCTCCACCGCAGTTCTTGACGTATACCTCGAAACTACAGTAGCAATCAATCCGCTAGCTGTCACGGGTCCACGCGCAGTAGGCGATGCTCCATTTGAACTTGTTTTTGCGCTGACTTCACAAGAATGATATTTCAGATTCTTAAAAACGCGTTCTAGATTTCATTTTCACTAATCTGCTTGACGTGAAGACTTAAAGAAGCTATGAAAACCTCAGTAATACAACAACGGTTAACTTCAGTTGTAGACAAGTAGCGGCAGTTGTTCGTGAGGTTTGAAATCAAGAGATCGGCTTCACTATTATCTTCTCCGTGCTTGAATGGCAGTGGTCTGGCAAAGAGGGACAAAAGGCTTTTGTTTGTTTTAAGGGCGGCTACACGCTCAAGATGACGTCACTCTTTTGAGTTTCTGTGCCACAAGCGTGGCTACCTTTTGCTTTTCTGCTGATCTACAAGACAGCCGCGCTTAACTCAATGTCGGTGATAGGCTATCGAAAAGAGCAGTTTTGGGCAAACGCCAAGAACTGACTCGCCTGCGTACGCCTATAATGAATGAAAGTTACTGGCTATGAAGAAACACGTGCTTAACAATGTCACAAACTTTCGTGCTGATACCTCTGGTCACCATTTGTTCCTCTCATCGAAACGAACGGCAACGAAAATTCTAGAAACATGCTGTTTCAAATACTAACGTTGCAAAGAAATTACCAAAGACTTCTGTTTCAGGCGGAAAACAAGTATGTATTCTTGTTGAAACCAAAGCGTTTCACGCAAAAAATCCGTATCAACTTACCGCAATTCAAGTTTTCAGAGCGCACGATCGAGCACCAAAGCTCCTGATGCTGAATACGAAAATACAGTGTAGCACATGACCAACATTGTTACGCTACATGCAGCACACACCCAGCAACGCCGGTTAATATTCTGCAGTAGCGCGCGGACGAATTGACTGCTGAGCTAGTTCCGTGCGTAGAACAAAGCTTGGCGGCATCATTATTTGCATCGCAGGCAAAATGCATGGCCCTGACATGGTTTCATAACTCTGAGCAAGGGTTAGGTCGAAGGTTACTGCACTGCATCGACGATAATGTTTAATGTCGAGCATGAGGCCCACTACGTGCAACGCTGACCTCGGTTATTTTTACACAAGAGTTTAATCCTACCCAATTTTCGACCTTCACCAGCTTTAGTACTCGACATTCTTTTTAAAACCGTTAAAAACACATGATCTACGTATGAACCATGAAAAAGACCACAACTTTAGATGTTCGCGTATATGCTTAGTACAAAATGTCAGCAAATGGAACGACACCTCGGCTTTACAGAGTAAGAGCAGCGCATATCAGCCATGATCTAAGCCTCCAACTCCGTATTTACGATGGCTCGAAGGCAACGAAGCCGTAATAAAATCGCTGCGTAATCGGATTCCGCACCGCGCAGACCTTTCGCCCATCACGTGACCGCTTAAAAGTCTGGCGATACGAATATCAGAAGGTCGACGGGGAGCAGCGCGATAGTGAGACTACATCCACAATCGCCATGTTGTTCAGTGCCTTGGTATACATGACGAGGTGAAGACCCGTTTGAACGGGAAAGCACAGCACTGAATCATTTCGAGCGAAAGGTCACTTTCAGTGCGTGGATTTTTTTTCGCGAAGACGTTATCTTCAATTGGCGAAGCACTTGCACTTGCTGACATTATCGTTTCTCCACAACCATATAGGGAAACCGCACGAACCTGTAGTAGCTAATTAAGCTCGGAACCATTGGTGAAGCACATATTAAACTAATAAGCAATGGTCTCTACAGAAATGTGACATGGAGATGGAAGGCGGCTAATGGGCCAGGCTTGATACATGATTTACGTTTCACTATATCACTGGAAGACTTGAAAATCCGCAGAAAGGGAAGTTTTGATCGCCTTTGTAAGTGCAGCTAGTTTTGGCTGTTTTTGTACAAGCGTGTAGCGATACTACTACGCAACCTCGTTATAGCACCATCCCCGACAGTAATGATGTTGTAACGGCAAACTCCTGTCAAAGAAAGGCAACCAACTAGCCACAACTACGACGTGCTAAGCAGCGTCACTATCCAGCAATGTAACTGCAGGGCTTGTAATAAGCAGAAGGTACAGTCGCAGGTACGGCATGGTAATGGCCGTTTCGAATGATGCGGGGAGACCTTAGTCAGTTACTATTGAGCAACGTTGCCCTTCGCACACATCGGTTCATGAAACTGACATCGCAAACAAGCTGCTCTGTGGCAATCACGGCCGCACAATCACGCGCGCGCACGAATTCCATTCTCGAGTTGTTCGCATGTCGTCGTAAGTCGTAATCGCAGCGCATAATGACTGACGTGCCCTGCGTCACAAACCAGCCGCATGAACAGGTTCAGACAAGTGCCGTTGGTCTTGACGAATCATCGGGACGGACGTTTGCCGAGCGGCGGTGTAATATTTGTTTGCAGCACAAGATCGATACAAGATTTTCGCACTGACTTGTGGGCGTGATTGTCTGTTGCGTTCAGTAGATGGTTATATGTTGCATTGCTTGAATTTATGCGCAGCTTTTTAACTGGAACAAAGCGTCAACCGGTGGCTGCTGAATCTCAAAGCTGATTGTCAGGGGACCGCAGTTAACAACCGTAACTCCCACCGATACACAGTGTAACTATACACACTACGGCGGAACCAATCTGTACCAAGCGCGCACACCCAAAGATGCTGATAACGCGCAAGGTAAACGAGGAAACCCACTATAAGAATTACAAGCATGGTAAACTGTATAGTCTGTAACGAGTTACCGACATTTCTCAGAAGAGATGTTAACTTCATACTTGAACGTAAACTATGCGCTCGGGATTCCTTTTTTATGATTATTTTTTATTTTATTCCTCATGGGAGTGAAGCGTTGGGTTCGCAGCAGTCAAATCGACGGCGGATGATCAACTCCAAAAAATTTTGTTGGACAACATGCTTGCTGCGGTTTCGGAAAGATTACCTTGGTTTTCATTACCTGCATCGCAACAGGTGAGCATCCTTATGCGAAAACAATTTTCGAAGTTCAGGCTATTTCGCAAACATTAAAATTGGCAGAATGCAAACAGTTGTAAGCTCAGACATTTAACAGAACTGCATTTCCACTCAATCCCTGAATTGGGTACCAACAGTTCTAAACCACACAAACATTTCTTCAGGATTTACAAAAAGATCAGAACAAATCCACTGCAGATATGTATTCCTCAGCAGTCTGTTGACATCTGAGCAATGTTCCCTCTAAGGTGCGCAAATGCGCAGTTGCACCCCAGACCATTTGCGCAGTGAAATCTCATTCTCGCGCACTTGCAACACCTTAAATTTAATGTCGTACATATTTATTGCTCAGCCCTTTTACCGCTTGAAACGCTTCATTGGTTGTGTGTCTGCATGGTTGCGCAATTGCACGTTCACTACAATAAACATATGCTCAAGAGTAAAATTTTCTTACAGGGAACACTGCATCTGAGCAAGAAAAGCAATTTATGCTTGTCAAGTGGCAGGCAATCACTTGCGAGACCAACGGGGTGCGGCGCGGCCTTGAATTTCCAAAAACACTAAGCAGTAACAGGACTTGTTTAACCTGCTTAGAGTACGCGCTATTCTGATGTAACCGTCACCGATAAGTAACGCAAAGCAAACACACCGTAAATGGTTGTACGTTTAAATATATGTTAACCCTGCGTCGATGAATCACAGGAAGGCCACTGATGCGACACTGACCTGCTGCTTCGCTCTACATGGCGAAGCGACAGGTCACGTACAACAATTCTGCCCTGAACTACACCAGTGGGAGCTTTTCTTGCAGTAACAACGGAAAACAAATGAGCTTTTTTCGGGAGTTAGCAGTTTTAATTCATTTTCACAAGGTCTTACTAAAAATGCCCCCACCGTTCTCTGTTGCAGCATTTTACGTCAGAAAAAATACGAAAGCGACACGAAGTGTTGCTACCTAGAAAACCGGGTCTTATTGAAACAGATGGCCAGCGAATTTAATGTTGATTGCATATTTCAACAGTTATTCGCATTTGAAACTCCTCCATGAACCGAGTCAAACTTACACAGTCTACTCAATCTACTGCAGTGGTTCTTTACCTTTTTTCTACCACGCCTCCCTAAAGTAACTTTCTTTGTTTCAAGCCCCTCTGACTTTAAACAAGCTGTAGCAAATGTTTTCATTGGTAAATTATTGATCAAAATTTCTATGTTGTGAGGCGTGTAAGGGATCGCGCCCCACCTGGTCAAGAACCACTAATCTACTGACTAGCGACAAGCCACAGTACAGTTACAGCACTGCGCAAGCAAATGAACTTGTGTTTTTTCAACTACTTGACACACAAAATAATCATCACAGAATAACTACGCGTCGCTTTGTATCGGTACTTATGCACGAAGCACTTATGCAAGAACAAACACCGACATACATTACCGTGTACATCACATTTGACAAAACTTCCAATTTGTCCTGGTACTCTCTTTATCAGATATAGTCGCTGTCAGCCTCTATCACATCCCCTCACTAATACATCAAGTACACTTCCTTTTCAAAAAAAACTCAGTGAAATAATGTACCCATTTTCTGCGTAGCAACAGCGCTAAACTTACTACTGGGATTTTCACAACCGCCTGCCCACTTGCAATTGAGGGCTATCCGAAAGTTGCCGCATCAGCGCATCTGTAACCCAAAAGCTTGAGGATCATAAGCAAAGCGAATGTGTTGTACTGAAGTGCAGTCCACGCGACAGTGCACAGCTAGCTGGCAAACCCATACGTAAGCGCACGGACAATGCGTGTTTTAAACTCTGGTGCAAACCTTTAGCCGACGGTTGACCAAACGAAGGACGAACAGCAGGCGCTTCTGTGTGAATCAGTCAGGCGTCGTGCGCATTTGCCGAAATTTCTCTGACAAAGGAGGTGGCGAGGCGGGTCGTGCCAAAATTGCCTGGGCCGCGTCGTTACCCTATCCGCGCTGTTTCCGAAATGACACGTCGCATCACCGAGCTGCGCCGCACACATAACGCTCCGACTACAGGCACAGCCACCCTCGCACCTAGACAATATTTAGAGAAGCACAACAGTTTGAAAGCATTCGGGCGCGTTTACTACGGAACGTTCTCTTTTGCCGTAATGCGCCTAGGCCAGTGGTTCTCAAAGTGGTCGATATCGACCCCTAGGGGTCAATTGGACTATCCAAGGGGTCGATAAATAGTCACTGGGTCAAATGGGGGTCACTGAATGGCCCCTAAGTTCTAAGCATATTTTCGGCTTGTGTATTATTTTATCATGCATTTCAAGTAAAAAGTACTCAAATTTATTTCGACACGTACTTTTCTTGTATTGGCAGCTGTTGGGCTAGGCCAAGGGGTCAACAGAAAATTGTATACTTGAATTGGGGGTCAATGTGCAGAAAAGTTTGAGAACCAGTGGCCTAGGCCTTACCAATCATTTTCGATGCTTCGCGAACAGTATGTTATCTAATGAACTACCTACGCCATACAGTTATGAGCATGATGCAGTTCGCTTACCAACAGGTTGGCAAAATCGAAACACCTTGTTCTTTATCGATGTTATGCAAACTACCAGCAACACAACTGCAGCAACAACATCGCTCTTCGAGTTTCAACTGCTCCTTGACCGAAATATAATTATTATGCAACAGTCACTGCACTATCTCCAGAAAATCTGGATCCGCTTGTTTGCACCAACGTTACACAATCGAAAAACACTATCAAAAATATACGAAAATAAGTGACAATTGTTACATTCCACGCAGTCAAGAAGTACTTCGAGAATTTCTTCACTCAAGCATCCTTTGGAATCAGGCATTCGCTTTAATTCAAACTTGCTTCGTTAGGTTATGGTGGCAATTTAGCTTGAAGGCCCACATACTTACCCACACAAAAAATATTTGGCAGTTCGGTGCGACAGTGGTTTGCTTTCCGTTGCTTTCTTTACGCGTTTCTCAGTGAGACGAAACCGTAGCCTGATAAACCGATTCTTTTCGCGGCCGCCAAAAACACGAACTCGTGCGGTGCGCTTCATGTAAATATAGACGCGCATTAACGGGCCCACGTCATCGCCCTGCAATAAAAGGCGGCCCGGAGCTGACTAATCGATTTTCCATCAGGCGATCGCGGAAAGCTAATGATTAGCTGGGAAACGCGATGTCGGCAAGCGGGGCAAAGCCGCAGGTTGCTAGCTGTTGCGCTCGTGTAAGTAAAAACCAAGCTACGGTGGTGCAGGTCACGATCGCAAAGAATGAGCAACAGCCTACGCTGGCCGGTTCTGCGTTACAGCGATACGTGCAACGAAGGCAGCAACCTGAAATAAACAGTCGACTGGGAAGTGTAGCAACTGTGAAATGGCGCGACACGATGGCGGGTGCATGGCGAAGTTAACAGCATGCAAACAGAAACCCCGTAGGCTAAGCAACGTATTACCAAATCATGTGCGCAGCTGGAGCAAAGCAACTGATATAATCAGAAACAAACAGCACGGCGAATGAAAGTCAACACGCCAACTCACGACTAATTGTGTCGCTTGCAACACCAGACCAACCAACAAAAAAGCACAATACTTTTCTTGCAACCAAACCACAGTACCCACTTACACGCACACATTTATACATTTTATTTTTCACGAGTGGGTGCAGAGAAAAGCGTAGCAGCGGGCCAAGTCGTGACTTGGCAACGGACAAGAAACTTGCCAAGTTTTGGTCACACCAAATACGCTTCATCATATTCACCAACCTGACAATATTTCGCTCAGCTGCTTGAGAAGCATTTCTGCCTTCTTATGCCTGGCACGAGACGACCAAAAAAAATGGCAAAACTCATTTCTGTTTCCAATAGTTTATTCCTATAGGTCAATCCTCGCGTGAATGCAGGCAGAAAGCGGAAATTTTTTCCGCATACAATGATCAAATGCCAACTGCCGAATTTTTTGCCCTGCGGTATAACCAGTGACAAAAGTGGTGCCGTAATTTGCGTTTCAAAGAGTGTGCGCCAACAAGCAGACTCCCACACGGGCAACAGGTTGTCTTCACTATGGTCGAGTGCGGAAATTCCTCTTAACGAGAAAGCAGAAGAAACGCCGTGCTCTTGGCTGCTTCATAGTCATGTTGACACACGCGGTATCAGCTGCTTCTGTTTGTTGAAAATCAGTAAATGCGAAAGCGAATACATCTGTTGCCTTTCGTGGTTTTGCCAACGGTGGATGAAAAACAATGTTTGACGACGGCAGAGCGGTGCTTTGAATGGCTACATCGCATGGTTTGACCAAACCTTGTACAGTAACAATGCGACCAAACTAAATAAAATCTGGATTTTTTTTCTTTAGGTGCACAAGGACCACAAGCCAGGACGCAGGGATAGCATGTTCAGGAACCATATCTTAGTAATTCATAAGCAATTGCGATGTGCAAAAAGCAATGCCCAGTTTCGCTAAAATAGAAGGCGATTCAGCACGGAAACTGCTGTAGGAGAATAAGTTTACCNTACTACTAAGCAGTACTAGTATTGCGTGGTAAATCCACTATCGCTACTATGTTTTGGTGTTCGTGATTCGTCATAAAATAATTCTACAAGATGCAGCCGGTCGCTCAGAAGACCAAACCCTCACATGTTTCAGCGAAGCATTTCCACTTTTATGCTGGACTTACTTTCTATACTTGGGCAAAACTGGCCTTCAGTTACTTTTTTAATGATCCACAGTCTAGGCCAGCAAACTTTAACCCCAATTTCTGCACTACCTGATAGCTTGCACTTATAAGCATGTTCGTGCCCTTTGGCAAAGTCAATTAAGCGAAATCAGTAGAACAAGGCAGCGGAAGGTCGATAACGGCGCCATTCCAGCTGTCGAGCAACGAGAACGTTGCCTGAGCACGACGCTCGCAAACAGGACGCGCTGATCGATCGTTGCGAAGTGACTAGTAACCAGCGACACAAAGAACGCCAAGAGCCCTTGCCAGGGTTTGTTGATGAAGACGCTGTCCGACACCTCACCTCGGGAAGTTTTAACAGGATGCCCCCGAGCGGTGATTTCTATCTCAACAAAGAAGGTGCATTTTGACGAAGTCGCAATGAAAATTCATTACAATGAAAGGGTCAACAGAAAGGAAATGCATATCAACAACTCAGCTGATTTAAAGTTGTGGAAAATATACAGGGGATTGTCAACTGTTGTTGATGGAAATTTTAAGCCTTGCTAGAAACCCCGTCGTCTTCAACAAAGAGTGCCACTAAAAACGGAGAATATTAAAAATTTGAAAATTAAAAATTTGCTGATCGATTTCTTGCTTACACCCATCGTGGAAAGTACACACTTAAAAACTGATAAGTTTTACCCGCACATCGGCACTACTGGTAATTAACCCAGCCTGACTATGTCATGACAAGCAAAGTACTACTGGCAATGCCGAATTAAGCCGTAACACTACGAGATTCCCGTTTGCTGAGCGAAAATACAAAGTTCGCGATAAGCATCTTCCACTTTCGGTTACTGCTGATATATGACAGTCTCCCTACGCATTTTTTGTTCGTAGGGACCTATGTTTCAGGATGCAGCCAAAGGAGTCAAAAAAAGCTTAAAAACAAGCTATACTTCCAGCAACTTAAATACCAGCGCTGATACTTGCTAACCTCGCTAACAAGGCAACAACCACCCTGGAAACTAAGAGACTTCCGCAAATAATTTCAGTAACACCAAAACTAACGTACTTCGATGACGAGAGTCATAACACGCGCGAGAGGATGTGATGTCTAATTGGATAATTCTACAGCGCATTCAGGCGAATGGAATGTGTTTAGCGACCTGGGCAGCAGCCGCAGTTTGGTTCCTTTATTTTTCAGACTCGGTACTTGTTTTTTCGAGAAACTTCGAGCACTCACAGTAGATAACCACTACTTTGCTTTTATACCAAAAAATACCAATTTTGAATCCCAGCCGGATTTCAATCAATTAAATCAAGCCCAAAGACAATGGCTCAACCATTCAAGCGGAAATTTTTAAATCGTAACTTCTGAGTGAGGCACAAAGTTGATAGTGCAACATCGTTGCAGTGCAACGTTTACACGCAAAACAGGATGAACAATAAACAAGAGAACTAGGGCGAAGACGAGTATTTCAACCTGAACCATCACTTTTAATTGTGCCACTTGGCGCGCAAGCTTTGTCCTTTTTGGTTGTTGGCGACTGCTCGGCAGAAACGTTCACAGAAGGTGGTGCATTGAAACCTGTGCTGTGTCACTGGATTGCTCCTCGTGCGGACATGAGACTTCATCCCACTCACCTTGATGACACGTGGCACTTTCACAATCATGAACCCAACTCAAGAAGCATCAAATTAATCACTTTCAACTTAGTTCAAGGTTATGGCGTAAGAAGCCAGGTTTTCAAGTTGCAAGCAACAATAAGCTTTTCAAATTTAATGGATTAAAATACTTGCCAGTGTATTGCAGTTACAGTCAAGACTTTTCAACAGCGCATAACACATTCTGCTTTTTTGCAATATCTGCCTCTGTTTGGGAAACAAAGCTTTTCCTGTCACAGCAATACCGCACCAAAAAAGCAAGTGCTACAATTTTATACACGATTGTTGCTAAACATTTTCTGTTTTTGGGAAAACCGTGAGAATGGCGGGTCAAAATACCTAACGGCTTCACTTCGAAACAACACAAATTCTTTTAAGTGCTGCTCTTGACATCTGCTACCGAGAAACGTGACAAAGCTGAACTGAAGTAGCTGCGCATGCGAGCACAGCACTGCTAATGTAAAATGGCGGATTGCGCAGGCATTTCTGAGCTTCTGTAAAGGTCATGACTTACTCAACCGCGTGCAGTTCACGGTTTACTGAATGCGAAGACTTGATTCGTTGACTTGAATATTAAACGCTATATTCAGCTGCACAAAAATCCAATTCATTTAACTTGACCATATAGCTACGGCGTATAAGCACGGCAAACTTTCTGCATCAGGACACGCAATGGTATCAGCAGATATTCTGCAACGAACTGTTTCGCGATCCTGAGCAAACCATAGCAGGCTGGGCGCGCGTAACTGTCATTCGGCTCTCCATCAGCAGGCCTTCGGACCGGTTAGTCGGGCACAAAAACGACCTTCGCCAACTAAACGCCGCCGCCAGAGCAAATAAGCTGAAGCATCCACTTTCGGCCCAACGAGCCATTCACAAGACGCGCGATAAGAGCATAGCAAGAAACAAGAGGGCGTCCGAATCGTTCAAGCACTAACGGCAAGCCGAGGGAAAAAACGACGATCGCAACGTCGGCGGATTTCGAAACAAACAAGCGAGCTAAAAGCGGAGCAGTCCAGTATATCGAGCTTTCGCGGTTTGCCCACTCGAGCGCGGCGACCCGTCCACCGATAGTGCCGTTCTGTGACGTCAATCGGCACCTTTTCAAACACGCCGTACCAAGGGCTTTACCGTGATAAAATGCGATCGTGAATTCAAGGGACATCAAAAAATCGAAGCAGGCCGAGCGAATTTTAGCACGGACGCAACGAAGCGGGCAAGCCAAACATTACTGACCGCAAAACAAGTTCCGCAGCGCGTGTAAACCGATTCAGTTTGTGTGGGGACAATGAAAGCACAAGAAACAGGCGCGCTGAAACAGATCTATATTTACTCCTTAAGTACTGGGATTTTCATTACGTCCCTGCATTGTCGCCAATACTTTTACTGTTCACATTACCGTACAACACCTCTCAAAAAGCGTTAAGTTGACGAACGAGCAAACGAAATAAGTGAAAAGCTGGAGCTATTACATATCACGAGGTTAACGCCTGTTAAAGTTTGACTTAGCCACGTTTCAACAACGTGTGTTCCAGCCAAGACAATAGAGAAAGCACCCGAAACGCAAGCACAATCCACGCGTAGGTTGAGAGGATCCTGAGCGAAAGATTGGCAATAATGCAGGGTTTTAGCGAAATACAATCAGGAAAAGTAAAACACACGTTAAGCGTTCTTTAGATCGTCAGGGAGCTTCTCGTGTCGATATCATAAAAAAGACACTGAACAAGTCAAATTTGCGGCAGAAATCGTTGTCAAATATAAAAACTTCCACACAACGTGGAATTGTTCGGGGCGTCTCCATTTCCTATCTTTACGTTACGAAGTTACAGGCTTCACTACGGCGCGTGAAGCTCAAACTTTCTTACGTGATGAGTCAGTCGTTACGCCAAACTACGATTCGTCGTTGATTAACCGTCACTAAAGCTATCGTGCGCGACGCTGACGCACTAAGTTTCGATTGATCAATTTCAAAAATGCGCCGAACCACACGAGGCTTTTCTCCCTCGAACTACCGAAAACAACTAATAATCACAGACCAAAGATTGTGTGTTCTTGCCTTGCTTCAATTATTATTTTCCAACACAATATTTTTTATGCTAGCATCTTGCTATTCCAGCAATGCAGAGGGAACACACAAAAAACTAGCTTGCAACCTTTGACAAGTGCATAACACAAGGTATCAAGATCATTATTATGTACTTTGAAAGATAGTTGGGTTGGTGCTGAAAGCAGTTTGATAAGAGAACAGAGAGCAAACTTCCTATGCTTCTGCATATATTATATTGGCAAGCGATTTGATTTCAGTCTGGCATGCATTAGATTTGTCACTCTGAAATCCCCACGTCCTGTCGTGGACAAGATTGAAAGAGCAGTCTCAGATCCAGAGATGTCGCAGCGCCACAAAATTGTGGTGAAAAGCTCACTGGGAAGTCAACGCATTGCCGTCTAGCTGCGCAGAACATCACGGGTTGCGCCGCTCATGCTTCCCGCAAAAGACTACCGGGCACCGAGCTCAGAAGCGCTACAAAGCAGTAGCGCACTACAGACTTTTGACTTGGAAACTGTTACGTTCGTAAGGCACATTGTGCACACAACTGAAGGCGAAAATGACAGTCAAACAGCAGCAAGCCAGAGCGCAAGTTTTCGTTCACACACCACGGACTTCTGGAACAGCAATGCAAAGTGGAATGGCTGAACGAGTTGAAACGCCAGGTCGGAAAGCGGGCAGGGCGGCCGCTGTTTGCCAAATTGCCACCTGCTATCGCGTTTTTTCTTCAAGCGATAACGACAGCAAACATGAAACAATCAAGCAATCNTCTTTGGTTAACCATAAAAATTCACCTTATTTTAACTTGTTANGGCCTACAATTTGTCAAAATCGAGTCTTACGCGTCGCCTCCAGCCAGTAACAAACCAAGGCCGCCTGCCTCTCCAGGCGGCCTTGAGCAAACGCGCGTCTTGCCAGCGTCATACGACGGGTGTTTGAAATGCGTGTTACTCAACTGCACTCTACGCCGCCTGAGACCTGGTAGCCGCACCACAAAAAGATTTGAAGTTTCGTTGGAAGGTCGATGCGGTTCAGTTACCAAAGTAATGGTGATGTTTCCGCGATAAAGCTCAAAGTTGTAACTTCCAGCAATGCTCTTAATACTTTTTCACACACGTGTATTGACCTATCAGTGATCAAACTCACGTCAGTCCAGCAATCTGGAAAGCATTCGGCGCAGATTAGTTCCGGTGCAAAGAAGAATGACGCGTTGGCATGTTAATTTTGAAATCTTAATTTTTCGAAATCTGTGTTCACTCACACAGACATTACAATATTTCGTGTTTTGCTTGTTTCTAGCACAGATAACTATGCAGTCAAACGAAATTGGTCCGTGTAGACCCACAACAATGTACTGTTCGACCAGATGTCTCTATCCGAGCGCAACGTTGCTGGCGTTTTACTTTAAATATTTTTTTCAGGCACGCAGAACATTGCCGTAAACAACACTGCGACACTGGCCACTGAAAACTCTAAAAAATAAGCTAATCCAGGGTTTTTTAAAGGCGTTTAAGGGACCCGATTCGGGTCCCTAGAATCAGAGAAAATTATCATCGGGTCCCTACAGATCCAAACCGGGTTCCTAACATTTTCCTCAAAAACCCCTGAGCTAATCTGTTCTGCAGGATTTATA
>JGI24159J19872_10002818_pt1 | contig 21114 bp, 14 predicted proteins | sample Ectturendosymbi4_FD_19872 | JGI IMG/M metagenome (IMG submission 19872) | reverse complement strand
ATTTTTCTGGGAAAGGTTTCCTTTTGATAGACAGTAAAAATGTTTTGCTTTTAATTTACTTTGTTTTTGAATAGAATAAAGATGTAAAAGAATAGTGAAAACATCTGCAGCTTTTTCAACCTGCACTTTTTACGACAAGTTACGGGGTTTTATTTTTTACTGCGAAATTTATAAGATTGATTCTGGTGAAGTTGGTTAGGTACAGATCCTAGTATAGCAATTACCTTTCTGACTTTATTCTGTCTCAACGCAGAAGCAATCTTCAAAGCACGGCTGCACGCAAAACCAGGTTTTAGCTTGCACGGTTACATGTATTTACAAGGGATACAAATATCTTGGACAATTGCCTATTCGTTTGGAGTTGGTGTGTTTGCATACCGGACACGAATATTTGCATTTGAAAAATAATACTATGGCTCAGTTTTCGAGGACACAACTGTCACGGGACGAAAATTCCAAAGGCTTTAGCCTTTGTCAATAAATTTTCCCACCATCTGAGCTCTCGGTAACTGTCAACAACCTACGATACGCACTACACAAGATACATTTGCAGCAAGTTGTCATGACGTTTCGCTGCATCATAATCAACACATTTGCAGAAGCGTCAATCGAAACACTTCTCTAAGCCGTTCACATTCAAGCATTATTAAAAAATAAACAAAAACAAAATTGTTACTAACAGTCTGCCCCTTTAACCTTCAAGTGAAAACGTGATAATACAAAAACTTGTCAGACGGTTTTATGAATTACAAGCAACAAAACAAAAAAAGAAAAATTTTTGCTGCGCTTTTTACAATTGTCGCAACAAAAAGACTGCGTCTTATTGTTGTTTAAACTTTGATGGCGTTGGAAGCTTTATATAAAACAATTTTCAACGAGTCCACTGAGGTTTCAGTGTCTTTGTCAGAAGAACTTGTAATTTCCTTGTAAATAGAAATAATGCTTGGAAGAGACTTCGAGTGTTTTAACTTAATCAGCAATTGCAGTTGTTTCGGGAATGCTAGGAGATCCTTGTAAACCCTGTAAACAGAATAGAGATTTACCAAAAATGCTTGCGTTGATTCTTAAAATATAATGGAACAACGACAGAATTACTGTGCTTTACTACAGAACTTCTTAATTTGCTTTGATTTAGAGCTTAAGGAACGTTTCTCTTAACAAGATTTACAGGTTTATCCATGGTAATGGTGGTGTTTGTCCCGCGCGATCGGAGAGTGTAATAGACATTTATGCCATAACCTGCTGAGACTGGACCCACGCTAGCATGTAGATCTATGTGACTAAAGTGGATGTTTTTGTTTTCCATCTCCGTCTCATAGCACAATGCATTTTAAGAGCTTCACAGTTTGTTAGAACCGTTATATGTGGACCCGTCTTTCAACGTCTCCTTTCTTTGAACTGCGCTGATGCCTATTTTTGGTAGTAATAGATTTTTGTGTATGCTTGGGCTCTATACCATTTTATCCTGAACGGATGGGCGAATACGAATATTCAAATGATATCTGTTTTAAAATGATTTTTGCAAAGACGTTCGCATCCTGTGTAATGTCCCTGTGTAATGTGACAGAGCAAATTGAATAAGTTCAGTTGTGAGTTTGTCTTATTTGCAATGCGTATAGGAATATTTAGTAGTAATCACATAATTTGATTTTTTCTAGTTTTGAGTCGCTTCAAACAAAGTTTGAGGAACACTGGTTTGAAGCGTCCACCAAAGAATCCTTAAAAAACGAAACAACCCAGGATGAAACATATCACTCACAGCAGTGACAAAAACTATATAAAACGTTTGTAATATAAGGGTATTTGAATAAATGAAAGAGATAAGAACAAACAAGTGAATGCAAATGTCTTTTTATGCTTTTTTTCACAGGAATTAGACCAAAAAGGTTCTTAAAAAGGACAGTTGGTAGGATTTTCCTTCAATTTTTAGTTGACAGAAAATATTTTAGCTAGACTAAATGAAAATTAGCCATGATTCGCTTTTTTGCAAAATGTTTTAACAATAAATGTATTGATTGGCTGCATCCCGTGCGAAATATTTGCAAGAAATAAATTTACTGCCAGCATTACAACAAACATGTTATCTTCATTACTTCTTAAAAGTATTGATCAAAGACAACCCGATGATTTGGGTTGGCTTGCAAGTGTCTGCAAATTGACGAGTTTAGTGATGTTCGATGCTCCTCTCTACGAATTATTGAATTCAATAAACTATTATTTAAATTTTAAATTAATAAATCGTATGGATGAGCATCAAACCAAGCTCTTCAGTCTGCAGACGCAAGCCAACCCATATCATCGGGTTGACTTTCACAACCCTGAGGTCATTGGCAGTGACAACAATTGGCGGCGGCTGCAGATTCAAGAACACAACCCAGAGCTGAATGCAAACATCCCGTCGATGCCTCTAATCCAGGGTTGTACAACCTTTTGCTATTGCATTACTTTTTATTTGTATGAAGTATGGCCGCCAATGGGTTTGAGTTATATTTACGAGATACGTTTAATTAAAGAATAGGTTTAATCCGGTATATGTCATTTACTTGCGCCTAAAAGTGTAATGAAATGTCAAACATTTTAACGAATTTATCAAAAGAAAAGTTTGCAAAGCAGATTTTTACGCATCGTGTCGACTGATTTTCTTGCCTTAGGTTTGTTTTGCTTCAATATTTGTCACAGCGCTTTTCTCCTGACTGACCATACGAACTTGCAGCAAGATGCAGTTCAATTTGCAATGCACTGATGATGATAACAGGAGTTATTAAACGTTTGCAATATGTCGTTGATATCGTTTTCATTGGCCGTGGCTTTCATTATAGTATTTTTTAGACAACATGACCGCAAGTGAGGATCCGAACAAAGACCGATTTAAAAACTCCCGTGTTAACACCACCGAGCGATAAAGCTCACGCAGAACTGGGCTTACTTTACCAACCGTGTGTCAATCCCATCGTTCTGCCTTCCGTCACTCGTGAACACCACCTCAATGTATTCGACGTTCTCGACCTACTGCAGGGTATTGCCGCTTACGTGCAGCATACACTGTCTTGAGTTTGTGGAGAGACATAATACCTTAATCTTTTTAGTGCTGATCTTCATCCCATCTTGGTCGCACGCAGCAGAAAACTAATCAATTGCTTTATGAAACGTGTTGAGAAGATGATAACAGTACCAAACCGGGCACAAAAAGCAAACTACAGCTTCCAACAGTGACACTCTCATCGACTCGGCTGTTACTGTCTATCCAATTCATATTGACTATGAAGAGGGGTGATGACAGCACACGCCCTTGTCGGAGTCCAACACCAACGGCGAACGGTTGTGATTTAACTCCGCCGACACGGACACAAACTTCTGAACAGAAATACAATGACTTGGCGACCAGTAACAGGCGCCCGTCAACACCGCACTCTCGCAACACTCCCCGAAGCTTTTACGAGGAAGCCGGTGGCATGCTTTCTCGAGGTCGACAAAACATGTATAGACGTCTTGGCGTACTCCCCGAATTTCTCGAAAATTTGCTGGTGAGTAAAATTTTGGTCTTTAGTGCTACGGCCAGGGCAAATATCTCACCGGATATCATCCCGTTTTGGTTCAATTATTTCGCGGTATCTTTTTCAAGGTTTCTGGCATGCATTTGTCCCCGGGGGCTAAAGAGAGAGATACCAGGGTAGTTAGTGCACTGACTCCTGTCTTCCTTTTTCTGTATGGGAATTCTCATCCCGTTTACTTTCGGTGCTCTCTCAAAACACCAGGACACTTTTTTGCCACTCTTCACCACACGAGTCGTTTGACTAATTTCTTTGCCTGAATAATAAATGTTTGTTTCAAACATGAAAATATTTTCAGGGGTCGGCTTTTCTAAAATGGCAGATAAAAGCAACGAAACCATGTCTTACTCTTTCAAGACTTCTCTTTAACCCTTGAGTTTCTCGTTCAATGACTTTCCACAAAGCTTTCCTTTCAACGTAGGGAAACTTTCTAAATTCAGTGAAAAATTCTTCGCGGGTGATCTCAAGCAAGTCGTTAAGGCTCAGGTTCATATCTAAGAAAATAAAATCGAAAATACTACAATAACACTGATACAAAATCAATAAAAGGTGCAGTGATACCTTGTTTTACTGCCATGCACTGCAGGCATAGCAATAAAGAAACTTAGCCGCACTTTAAATCTGCTGAAGAACAGGTCACAACGTAGGTTCAGATGTTGGGAAATATGCGTCTCAACCTTTGAGCTTGATACAAAAATATTTTTATTTGGGATGTTCAGTTGTGCACAGCCGTTTGTGTATATCAAGTTTTGCTTAAGAAGCAGTTGCTGGTATTATGAGCTTCGGATCAACAACGTTACATGAGGGTAAGTTTATTTCGAAGTGGGTGGAGTTCTGCAGAAAGCGTTGATGTAAGAGGCTGTTTTGATGATTTATAAATAAAGGACGAAAAATTTAAATCTTGTGAAGTATTGACGATTGGGATGTGCATTGTCAACAAGGTGGCGTTCACGTTCAACGGCATTAACACATCGCAAAGTCTCGAAGTGAAGGTGAAATTCTGGCAAACATACTGTGAGTAAAAAGCAATAATAAAAATCTATGTATGCCCTGTAAAAGTTTTTAGAACAATTCAGCCTTAACGAATGAGATACTCTCCGCATGACTGACTGGGGTTGCCAAAACGTTGGTGTAATTGTAGCTTGTAACGAATAATGTTCGGCGCGGGGGATTTGCTTAGGGCGGTTTTACAGGGCAGTCTACGGCTTGAGTTGTCAAAACTTATGTAGCTTCTCTCAGTGCAATTCAGTTGGTGCGGCCAATCCCGATGCGTGTGTTACGCCCATGTACGTGCGCGGCTTTGCACGTGTGGTGGTGCGCGCGCAACTTTTTCCATTAATTGAAGATTTTTCAGTAGGAGCGGAGGTCGACTTTGAGATGCCTTTTTTTCAAATGACCTGGAACAGGTCAAACGACACTAAAAGAGTTTAGTTTTATCAACCATGTCAAAGTAAAGAAACCCTGACTTTAACTCAGGTCAAAAGGCGTAAATCCATATTTACAATTTGTTTCAAAGGCAGGTAGATGTGTTCCTTCATAATCGAATAATGTTTTGGTTAATCCGCAAATCAAACGCAAATAACGATATTTTTCAATCACTGTACTAAAACCGAAAGTAGAAACGCAACTTTCTGTTTGCAAGAATAAACGAAAAGTTACGGGACAGTCAATAAATGGTGTATACACAATTGCTCATTAGCAATCACAACTGCAACAGAGCTATAATACTTATGATTAGCAAAAATTTTCAAATTGCCAAAAATAAATTGAAATTAAATACTTTTAAATTCTTGGAGTATTTCTTCCTTGACTTCTGCTTTTGCGGCCGCTGTGTAAACTTTCTCAATTGAAATCGAGCTGACGGAAGGAGACGCAGAACCCTCTACCAACAGCTTTTGTCCCTGAAAAAGTCAGAAAAATGACCGATAAGTTTAATGCTTTGGTTGAAGGAAAAAAGTTAACTCTTATTTTTTTGTGAATGTTTACCNCATTTTGTCAATACTACAGTATATAAATTACACTTTGAAAACATCTACTTACTATTTTCAACAACAAAACCTATATAATCAACAACTTTCAGGACCAGCAAGAACTTTCAAGCCCTCTAGTAAGACAATTTGGATCTTTACAGTTTATTTTATTCAAAAATAGATGTAATTTTCGAAACATTTGGACGTAACATGAGGTTGACGTACGCCTGCGCCGGCTCCTGCAGTGGTCGACGAACATTTGATCTGCCGTAACTCTTGAACGGATTGAGCTAGAGAGTCAGTGAAAGCATCACTGGCTCCGGGAGGCAGTGCCGCAACTTGTGGGGTAAGTTACGCACACCCGTGACGACATTTTGACGTCGTTTTAGTGGAAAAAAACGGTTTCGCGTGGCTAAGAAAACCAGTTGCGTCCATTCAAACAGCCATAGAGCTCAAAGCAAACACGTTGGAAATAAACTTTCCACATAGAAATGTCAGTGGATACTTACCTTTGCAATGACGATTACAAAAGTTGAAATTTTTTGGTGCGAGGTCCAACGTGGCAAAAACCATAGATGTCGTTTTCATTTGCGGTTCAAGCCACTTTTCTGCCAGTCAACACCCACGAACCCCACCAAAGTTGCAGAACAGTTGTGTGTGTGTGTTTTACAACATCCCATCCAATTTTAAGCCAGAATATGGACAGGAAAGTTTTGTTTTGTAAAAAATCAAAATATCCACAATGACTGAGCCAATTTTTGGTCTAGTTTTGGCCGTAACTCCCCAACCCCTTAAACTAGCAGGCTAAACAAGGTCTCTCAATATTCAGAATAGCTCCTAGATCATTTTAAAGACAAACCAAGTAATTACCTCCTGTACGTTTTTTTCAGGACCCCAGAACGTGCTCTGGAACTCAACCCACACTTCTTTACCCCCTAATTGTCTCCCCAAAAAGAGCCCGAACAAACTTTTTTGGGAAGATTTTGTTTATGGGTTCTTCAGACGTCGGCGAAGCGCAAAAACCGGATCGAAAAGGCTAAGCGGAATGCGGTGAAGAAGTTTTTTGATTCTCTGAAAGTTGCCAAAAAATCACTACGGGAAATGCACTTTCGCTGGCTTTCTACCCCAATCCGTTCGGGAGTTACGGCCGATCAAATGCTCGCCGGTCACTTTTGTGGCCGACGCGGTCGTTACAGAGACTACGTCTTCTGCTGCAGTCCCAGCTCTGCATATATGACAGAAAAAATCAAACGTGCTGCCCGAGCAAAAACTCGAACGGAAACAATTGAAAATTGAAATACAACTGCTCTTGATAACTTGAAAGATTTCTAGTATAGTGTATTCGTCAATATTTTACATTTTACAAAGTAGTTCTGTTGGAGCATTTGCAAGATAAATATTGTTTTCCGCTTCAAGAATAGTTGAAAAGGCCTCTTTTCGCTTGTACATGAAACCAGTGGCGTAGCAACCCACTGGCTACTCTGTCTATAGCCAGGGGCGGCACGTTCAAGGGGGTGGCAAAATGTAGTCGCTTATTGTAAGCAGAGATAATTGAAAAGAGGTGAGGAAAGTATTCAGACTGATTAAAATTTAAGCTTTCTTAATTCCGNCAGTTAATTCCCATTTTGGCAAATGAGGGCGACTCAGCCGATATTATTAGCGCCATGGTTACAGCCATGTTATGCACACCATCGCTTTGTCGCTACCTATTTCTCAACATTATTGCGTGACAATGGCCGTTATTTCAGGAATCTGTTCGAAACGCGCCTACTCTAGCAAGCTGCAGCATCGTTTGTTAGTCAAGGTCCAGCTCAGCGGTTCTCAATCTTTTATGAGCCGTAGGCCCCTTTTTGTTGAACTAGCGAATACTTAATATATCCGTGACACTTGGGTTATGCAGTATCACGGCAAAGCTACCCAGCGAAGGCCTCTGCTCGTGGTCCCAGTGAACCGCTCTGTGGTCCCCAAGGGGACCCAGGGCCCCATTTGAGCAACCCTGGTCCAGCCACTACAGTTACAGCTGGGCTTTTTAAGCTATTTGCTGTAGTTGTTTAGAAAGATCTACAGTAGTTAATTCTGTGCTTTATTGATAGGAAAGGGAAGTTGCTTACTTGAATAATACTTTCGCTCATCCGGTGGAGAATGTTTTAATAGATGACTAAAAGGCTGTTTATCTTAGGGCGTTAATGTACGTAGGTTTTGCTGAGAAAATGTGAACGCAGGGCACCCAGTAATGGAAAAAATTGTGTACCAACTGTTTTTAGTCTTATGTCGTCCAAATGAGCTAAATTTCACCCAGTTAATCGCAGTAACGTTTACTACAGTTAGGCCCCGTCGCCAAGATTTCGGAGCAGGGGAGCCACAAATCATAAGGAAGAACATTTTTTAAATACAATATTGAATGTATACAGCAACCGCTACGAAAAAAATCGCTTACGACATGTAAACCTTATTCACACTTACCTCGACCCAGCAAGTCATACAGATATGAACGCCGAACCGGCCGAGCACCGTCATTTACTCTATTGCAATTTGGGCAAGGGAGGAGACAAGAAATAGCATATTTATCAAATAATTAAAACTTCTATCTCCTTGTAGGTTGTTCTCGCGTTTCACCTTTGCCCCCGCCTTCTCTTTCATGTCGCACAAGCTACAGCATACCAGGCGATTCGTTATACAGCAGAAATGGGCAAATAGACGATACAACGTGGCAATTGAGGCACAATAGCAGAAACGATGTCATCCTGCAAATCTCTCGGCCTGATCCGATAGTGATAGATCATAGCTTGAGAGTTGAATTAATCAAAGCAGAGGCAGAGTAGTATCAAAACAAAGGTCCTTTTGGCAGCACCATCAGTTGATGATAGCACGAATAAATTTCGAATAAGTCTTTCTAAAGAAATGGTTCTACAAAACACTTAAGAATGGGGATAGAATTTTGAGATCTTGCTTATTATACGCAAAATTGAAGTGTGGGTTGTATTGTTTTTGCTGTAAGTTGTTTCGATTTGGTAATGATCATTCTTTATTTGTTGCAAAAACGTCGATAACGTTTTTGAATTTGTTTGGCTTGGGACTGGCGTAGCCTACTGCATTTCTTGTTTATTGACAAAAGCACGAAAATAATTTCTTTTTTGCAAAACGATTCGGACTACAGTTGTTGTGGTCAAGTATATCGGTCAGTTGTCTCAATGTAGATCATTGTTGGTGATTTTCTTCCTGGACACACTTGCTATTTGCATTTCCCTTCGTTATTTTCTCCTTTTTTGTTTACATTTCGGTTTCCTGTCATTCATTTTGAAAATTTTTGTTTGGCTGTTAATCGGCTTGGGAGTTGAGTAATGGTGACTTCGGTCATACCAACTCCGCCAACTACAAATCTTGTGTTTGTCCGAAAATACTAATTATTGAGTAAATGCAAAAAATCGTTGTTTTTTACGTTCATGTTTATTAATTTGTCGTTGCCTTATAATCTTTTTTTAGTTTGGAAACAGTTCAACGTATGGTTTTCTGTTTATAATAGTTGTTACCTGTTCGAATACTCTGCTGATATGATCATGTTGTAGCTGTTAGCAGCTGCAGTTGTTCGTTGCGCCCGGCGGCATGGTGTTCGGGGAGTATAAGCAGTCGACAATTTACGCTAAATTTGGCGAAAGTTCTTGCAAAAAGATCTTCAAAAACAAAAGATCATACCATGGTTGATTGGGCACGATGGCGTCATAAATATGACATCATTGCCCACACCAGGCGGCGACATTTTCTGGTTGGGCCAAAGGCGGCAGATTGTGCTCCTACGCCACTGCATGATCTGACTCTCGCCCTTGTCGAATGCGTTACATGCATACCTACATTTGTGCTTTCATGCTTAGTTGCATGCTTACAATCTATTGATGTTATTATAAGCCGGGAAGGGGGTTGATGGCACTGACTACGCGGTCTTGTAGTGCCAGGACAGGGTAAAATAGATTCTAGAGACGTACGCCTGATTCTCGCACAAACGTTTCTACAAGCTTTGCAGCAGCTGTGCAACGGAGGGTTTCCGGGGTTTGAAAATGAATACCGCGTTGATTGAGTGCAAGTTTCAGACGTTTTCTCGCCGTCAAGTATTTGGGTCAGACTTCAATAATGTGGTCCACCGTTTCGGGTATTGCACACTGGGCACAGAGTCCGTCTGGATGGAGACCAATACGTGACAGATGATGGTTTAATTGACAGTGGCCTGTGCACAAACGGAAAAGAATAGGAGAGAGGGAATTGAGCGGATGAGAAGATCGCAGCAGGGCACGAAAGATATCTTTGTAAGCATTGCCTCTTGGGTCGGTCTGGTATTGAATGTCCCACTCTTGGAAACAGTGTTGGTAGAGAGAAGAAAACATATCAGAAGAATTCAGTCGAGTAATTACATTCTTGTAGTGAACACATTTGGGAGGGTTGTGTGGAGGTTCGGTAGTGGATAGTTTCGCCAGTTTATCAACCATTTTGTTTCCTGGGATATTTTGGTGGCCAGGAACCCAAAGGAAACGGATCTCACAGCCCGAAGCTGCAAGTGTCGAACAGAGGAGTGTGATTTTGTTTGAGAAACTGTGTTTGTCCCAGTTCCAAGTTGTAAACGATCGTAATGAGCTAAGACTGTCTGTGACAATAACGACCTTGACAATTTTTAATGAGTAAACAAGGTACAGTGCGTGGAGAATGGCGAAGAGTTCAGAGGTGATGGAGGAGGAAAACTTGTTTATTGCAATCGAATATTTTAGGTTTTTATCCGCTATGTAAATGCCGCAGCCGGCTCGACTGAGGTTTTTGATCCGTCAGTATAGATTTTAACAAACTGGCCACATAGATTGTGTAAATGCGATGAGAAAGCTGTTGCAACGAACGCAGATGTCGTTTGATGGACGAACCGTAGGAGATCGAGGTTGACAAGGGGGTTTCCGCAGCGACCAAGGAGGAAGGTTCGGGATACGCAAGGGAGCGGCGGCGAAACAGTGCTTTCAAGTGACGCGCGAGTCGGAATATGTGACGCGTCACGCCACCGCGCACGAGGTGCGTTCGATAATTGGAAATCGCGCATCAATCAGGCCACGGGCCGAAGGAGGGTCCGCTACAGTGAGTGTTGATGCTGATGCCTGGACTTCTTATTTTTAACGTAGACCAACCTGTGGTCTAGTGGTAAGTGCGTCCGCTTCGGTGCTGGTAGGTCGTGAGGTCGACTTTCGGCCAGGTCTTACCAAGACATTGTGAATTAGTACTGTAGCCTTCTTACCAGGCGCACGATGTGCGGCCGAGCTGCAGGGAACACCACCAGAACACAAAAACAACCCAAATATTGTACAAACTCAGTTGTTGACACTACAAGTCCATTGTAGTTACACAGCGCCAACAACAAACCACCATATCAAAAGAAATGTTTAACGTAGATTTTTATCTCGGCACAAAATGTGGTTACATGTTGGTTTTATCTTCTGCTTTTACAACAAAGTACAAATTGTTGGTAATATTCCGTGTCAACTGTTTCTAAATAATTCATGCCATGTATTGTACATGCCGAATGTTTTCCAGATTTCTCTCCCGAGTTTGTTTTACGGTTGAATTACAAGTCTTATCGAATTGAAATTGCTTTCACACAGAGTTCAGGTCAACATTTACATGTTTTCAGTTATGTAATTTACTAAAAGAGGGCTTCTCAAACTGTGGGTCGCTTTGGAGTTGCGAAGTGTAATTTTGGGTTGCGAAACAAATTGGCTTGATAAATCAGATTGAAAAGTTTTTGTTAACCTAACAAGAAAATTAAAAGTAGGCCTGCAGTGAATTTATTTGCACTGCTTTATAGGTACAATTCAGCGTTTTATGCTGTCAGTTTTTGAGAATGTCTGCCTGAGCTATTAAAACAGAATAATCAACCAAGCACAAGTTATGTGTTGCTACGTCATGATTTGCTAACGTACTGACCTATATTAACCTTGTTGCATTCATTCCAACCCAAGACATAATTGTGTTTAGAACTCTAGGTCTATCGTCTAGGGTCTAGACCAGAGTTTCTCAAACGGGGCCCTCGTTCTCCCTTGGGGGCCACGGAGCGGTTCTCTGGGGACCACGAGCAGAGGCCTTCACTGGGTAGCTTTGCCGTGATATTGCATAACCCAAATGTCACGATATATTAAGTATTTGCCAGTTAAATTTGGAAGGGGGGCACAGCTCATGAAGGTTTGGGAACCACTGGACTAGACTAACTGCTTTGAGAACACACGGAGTAGTTCTCCACTAAAGTTTAAAGCGTCATACACAGTTTCAGAAGTACTTTGGAGTTTCATTCAGGAAAATTTGGATCCGCAAACCATACACAACTGAAATTTAAGGAGGCCACACACCTGCCATAATAAGCCCAAAATTAATTTGCGGAGTTATAAACGACAAACATTTGCAACTGGAATTAGCGAAACAGAATTTATGTGATTCTTTGATAAGAACAAGAAATGAATACCCAGTGATTTCTGATCTAGCCATTCATAAACTTTTGGCCGTACGCACAGCGCATTTGTGTGATGCGGCATTCTCAAAATTGATAATCATCACGTCCAAACCGGGTTGCTTTTTGAAAATTGTTGATAATTTCTTTCTTGCTGCGTTGATTGCAGACCAATTGTATGAATCTCGAAAGTGATGATCCGTGTTAAAATCATCAAGTGCATTCATCCCATCAGTTGTGCTTGATAGTTGATAACGCGTATAAATTGAACTATTTTTGTTAATTTTTTTGCCTTTTTGTTTCCATTACGTGCGGAGGCCTAACGAGGTTAGATAGCACCGGGGGCAAGAAGCAAGTTGGGCGCCCCCATGTTCGAACCTGAGGTCTTTCGGAAACCAAATTTACTGTACTGAAGAATGCACTTGTGACATTTTGGGGATTTTTATGATCACCTAGCAGTCATTCAGCACCCTCCGCGGTGATTCGGTGCCCTCATAGTGATTCGGCGCCCAGGGAATTGTACCCCCATTACTCCCTCCTTACGATCCTGATTACGTTGTTGTTTTAGCACTCTGAATTACTTTCGTGGATTGTGTGCATTTGTGTGATTTTGCTATGGACAATAATGCTTCTTGAGATTTGTAATGGCATGTTTATACGTATAAATGTTTATACATCTTCCTTGTTACTGCAATGCATGTTTAAAGTCTAGCACGTTGCGTGTGAGGGCGATGACGCTGCAGAAAACAACTATATCTAGGCTATCCACGAAAGGGGGTCGCATAGAAAAACCGTTTAAAGTTGGTCGCACAACAAAACAGTTTGAGAAGCCCTGTACCAACAGATCTTAAAACCTTTGTAATTTGAAACCCCTGAGAAACGTAGTCAAGAACCATTTGGCACCTTATCAACTGCGCCTCGACTTTGTTGCTTTTCCTTTTTGTAATTCAAGAACTACTTAAAAAATTGAGAGAAAACGGAATTAAGCTCTATGATCCTTCAACGTTCCAGAGTAGGCCTTCCGTCGAAATTAGTGTAGAATACGTGGAACTTCCACCTATTCTAGTGGAAGCATTGAGAATTAATAGTATTTCTGCAGCATCCTATAATTTTGATGTAAAAGGAACATGTTGTGGAATTAATTTTTAATCTTCAAACTTTTTTAACAGACTCGGTGTATAACCAATCTTTTAGAATCAAAATACTTAAGTTGTTTGGCATTTTTATCAACAGTCTTTCAAAAATCGTAGCACCGCTTGTAACGGTTACAATCGTCAATACAATAGGTTAATTCACTATGTTTGTGGCATAATGCAGACGCAAAAAAAGATTTGATGCTAAAACCAAAAACATCCTTGTTTTTATATTTAAACGTAAAGAAACTTTTTTACAGCTTATTATTTTGTGTAGAAACTGTTTTATCGGAGTTTCCCAGCAATTGTTAACATCGCTGTGGTTAATTATGCTTGGTGTTTATACCCAAAAATAAATTCAAAAAGATCCACGAATTGAATTGTAATAATTAATCATAAAGTTTTGATGATATCACTGGCAAATGTACGTAGATCGAGAATTTGCCAAAATTATTGCCATCGATGCTTGGGTCTCACGCTCGTTGCTTGAGTGCAGTTTATGCATTACAAAAAACTGTAAAACCCAGACAACAATGCTCAGTTCTGCGCTTGTTGTACCTTAACAATAAACAAAGAAGTTCTTACCTGCTGGCGCGCACCCAGCACCAGCTGCCGCATTTCAGCAAACATTTGCTTCATTTCATCGCTTTGCCCCCGGATCTGGTTACGAATATCTTGACGAAACTCCTGCCATCTGCCTTCGTACCGCCGCTGTTGTTCTTCTAAGGCTAATGAACTTTCTTCTAATACTAAAAATGTTTTTCATTTTGGAAGTCAACTACTACATGCATTCGACGACCAATCAATCGAGAGTAATTTTAGAGTTTTCTCTGATATTTTTCAATGTGAAATTATACACATAGCCCTGGAACGTAACTATCCAAGTTCAAAGTTGCATCCACTTCATTTATTGTTTGTGCGAACTTCATTTATTGTTTTTTTGCGAAGGAGACCAGCGTCACGGCGATGGACAAGAAGGTGACTTCCAAAGGGTAACATTTGGATGGTTTTTATCCAAACAGAAATCATCGTTTTTGCACATAAAAGCAAAAATTTTCTCGACAGCAAATAAGGTTGCTTGAACTATTCACTATAAAGAGAGTTGAAAATAAAGTCTGTCTGCGATATCTTAGGGATGCAATATTCAACTTTGAATTGTTCATCTATAACAAAATCAACATCTGCCTGCTGTATGTTTTGTTGACGATATTGACGGCATCCGGTATGACGTCAGCAAAGTGTGAGAAACGGTTCTGGAGAAAAACAATGAATAATATGCTGTAAAAAGTTTATAAGTGGAAAAATATTGCGATTTTCGCTGACGGTTGTGACTTTCCAGTTAGACCTTTCTTGCTGCAGCTCTGCAATCACAAAGCATTGAAATTCTGTCTAAAGGTACATCACGTAACAAACGCAAACACGTTTCAAAAATCCTTTGAATCCCACCACTACTGAATTAACTCACATGCAAGAGATATTAAACATGAAAATGTGGTTGAAGTTCGATAAATATCTCCCCTGAAAGAATTTAAAGGTGGGATTTTGCAATACGTCATTGACTACGATGCCGGAAGTTGAAAGCGTTAGATAAGAAATAATTTTAATACTAAGATCATGCATGGGATACTGATATTTGTCAGAACACCAGCGGTGGTTAAAGTTAAGGATCATCTCGATACACCCAAGAAAAGACATGTTTGCACCTTTTGCATGACTATTAACATTTTCATTTTTGTTTTCTGGAAAATGTTCAAAGCATCCACGGGCCGCAAAACTAAGGTTCCTGTAAACGTTTTGTGTAGCAAACATGCGCTATTCTAAAAGCAAAAATATTTCTAGCTTTGAAACGGGTCCACAGTGAATTGTGCGTAACTTTAAACCTAAAAGAATAAAGTGAAAATTAATGATTTTCCAGTTTACCTATTCATCAAATAGTTTGTAACGTGTTTGTTTGATACAAAGTCAAAACAAGTAAAAGTTTCAAATGCAAATAAAAATAGTAGTGAAAATAAGTGACGAACAGGATAAACAATGCTGAACCGCGCAAAGCAATGTGCACAAACTATTGTTTTCGAAAAGACTCCTCAGAAGGTCCATCCTCCTGCAATCTAGCCCGAAAACCCAGTCCGACGACGTTTGTAAATATAACATGGCGTCTTGCAATCTTGAAAGATAGATCATTAATTTTCTTGAAGGTTTCATCGAAATAATTCGATAGGTTTTAAAATTCATATCTACTGAAAGCAAACTTACACTGATTTGTTTAGCAAACTAACAAAGCACTTTTAATAATCAAAGGGCAACGTACTAACGTGGGACAAGCTGTACTAACTTGTGCTTAATAGTGTTACACATTGTTTGATTAAAGAGTTTGTTCTTGCATTTCGTAATGAAGCTCAGCTACATTGTAAATAAAGTATGTTTATATGTAATTATCACTAATACTATTTGTCTTTCATCTTTTCAATTTGCAATCAGCTGTTTTTCGCTCATATTTTTATTCTTGTATATATTTTCTAATTTACATGAGTATCTACTGTTGAGACCGCTCAGTCGGCGCGGTGTCGCACGCGCTATGCACCACGAACGAGATGTGCCCTAAAATTACCCTCTATGTATAGGCATGTGGCGCGAACAAACAATAATGCAGTCATCTGGACGGACTTATCTCGGAAGAGTGATCGTTGTCTATAATCTGTACTGATCGTGAACGGTTAAATGTGGTGACTAACGATGACCAAGAGGGCCTGCGATAGAAAGGGTACAAGAGGTACATCGTTCCATGGCTGATTGGTACTGGGGTCCGGGAGGATGAAAGTAACAACTCTAAGTTTTTCTGTAATCATGCCTAAAATTACTTATATAAGCCGGTTGCCAGTATAACAATTAATTTAATTCTAAGTCTTAGCAGGGTAGTTAATTTCGCTATAATCTGATTACTGTAAGGTATACAAGTTTCGACGAAGGTTCCAGAGACTAGGCATCCCGGTATCTGTCTTCGTACCCCCTGGTAAAATTTATCTCAGAGGCCATGGCTGCGATTAGTGGAAGCTAAAAGTGAGCACGGCGTGCAGGTTATCTCTGTTGTTGCTTGCTGCCACAGTGTGAGGCTTTGCACGCTTGCCGCTCGGAGTTTCAGATCGTAACAGTATTAACCGCTTCAAATGACGCATTTCAAACGGTCCGAGCAACTCTGTAAAAATCTAGAAAATAAGTCCAAAACTAGACATTGCGAGAGATTGGTAAATGCAAAAGCAACTAAACCAACAACACAGTGACCGCCACCTCTGATTCTTCTCTCAAGAGGTCCCGGTCGCTCCGGCACGGAAGGATCGAAACCAACCGCTTCAGATTTGTTGATGACGTCTCCTTCAGAATAGCCGCTTATTGAAATCTTCAAATTGTAAATAAAAGAAGAGCTACAGTAAATGTCTTTGCTCAAATTGCTATGACACTTAGCAAACTATTCGAAATTACAAACTTTTTAATCGTGTCTTACTTCTGCTTCAAAAATATACACTCCCCTGACTATGGATTTTCAGTGATACGTTCCACCTCTGTGAAAATACAGTTAAAAGTAAAGAGAGTGAAATACGGCAAATAGTTATTTTGACGGATCGTAATTCTTGTTATGTTGTAGGTAATATTTTTTAAAATTGCAGAACATTTAGTATTATATCTTCAATTCAAGTGAAAAGAATCATTTCTACAGAGAGCAAAAATGATTGCAAATGCATATATCTCAGACGTTTTTGGTTGCTCACTTGTTTGAAGCTTTGGCATGCAAATTGAGCGTGTCAATATTTTATCAAAACATCATCATTGCGTACATTTATCGTCACAGTTATGCGAACAATAGATATTTGTAATATTTCAAGTCATAAATGCTGTGAAAGCTTGATTTGTTTCTAACTGAATACAAAGATGTGATGCAATTGCCACAGCGGCGTGCAGAGGTCTGATGATGCCCGGGTTAAACACTTGATTGTATTCCCCCTCCAAATTCTATTACTGATGAATGTGAGAAATACAGGCACAGCAAAAATACCTGTCCAAACCTTTGCCATGTGGAAAAGGATTTACACCACAAAAGCTTTGCCTTAGGTTAGAAAAAAGAAGAGAGAAAAGCTGTACGAGTCTCGTACCAGGGTACGCAGTAGTAGTATGGGACGTGAACGTTGTAAAACGTACATGCAAGGGCATATAGTTTGCGAGCACTTTTGGCGAGGATGCAAAGTGAAATACGCTTCAGAAAGAACGCTGGCATTCTGCTAAAAAAACAGTTTTTCAATGTATCTACTATCTTACTTGGCGCCGAAACTGTTTCAACAGCTCCGAACGATGTTCTTTCTGAAAAATGAACTGTAATATTTTGATCTTTTTTACAACAATTGAAAACGAAGAATCTTTCGCCAAGTCGTTACTCACGATATATTTCTGCTGCACAGTCAGGGGCATAACGAGGGGGCAAGGGGGGCGCCACTCCCCGGGAACCGAGTCACTATGGGGGCACCAAATCACTGCGGGGGCTGCTAACAAGTTCCAACAATGTCACAAGTACTTTGTTCCATACAGTACATTTGTTTCCGAAAGACCTCAGGTTCGAACATGGGGGCATCAAACTTTCTTCTTGCTCCGGCAGAACCGTCGCCAGATAGTTTTCAATAGAGGGGCTTTGCATTTGTGTGGGGGGACTTGACATTCTAAAAATTGACAAAAACTACACTGAAGTGTGTCATGTTACAATTTGGAGGGGCTTGGAGATTGGCTTTGGGGGGCTAAGCCCACCGAAGGCCCGCGTGGCGATGGGACTGTGCTCCGGGCGCCATCTAACCGCGTTGCGCCCCTGTGCACAGTACGCATCGCCATTAAAAATGAAACCAAGCAGACAAGTCACCATCGAAACATGAAGCGTTCTTTACTCATAAATACAACTTTGATTAGCAAGTTCAAGAGGTATCGGTTTTGTTTATGGCACGATCCACTTTTATTATGGCCTCCGTAACGAAATGATAATGAAGTTACGAATGATAAAATAACGCATTCAATACTTTTCAGCAATCGCTTCCATACTCGCTTTCCGCTTGTGCACCTTGCACTCCCCTGGTTTAAGAACTCAAGCTCTAGAGAAAATTAAGAGATATTTTGAAGACTACAAGTCGCAGATTAAAAAGAGGCTAGCACGAGTCGGCCAACCTAAAAATAGGAAAAACGAGATAAGGTGTGAGGCCTTAAGATAACGATAGCAGTGGTTCATCTCTCTCTTGGATCATTTAACATAGATTTGCATACCCCTTCAGGCACCTTTTCACCAGATCCATGCAGTATGTTTTACTTGCCTTACAATACGAAGAAACATTTAGTTACCATATTTTGATGAAATGGAATTTTTGCAATTTCACTTTTGGATGCCCACGGCCGTCGCCGCGTTCGCCCCCCTCTGCACGCCACTGCATTGCCATAAACCTTGAAGCGTTCAATTGTTCTATCAGTTATACCACTGTGTCTTGTTTCTTTTTCTTTCCATCCACAAACTCATCATCGGTGCCTTCCTCTGAAAATGCAACACAAGATTTTCATTATGTGTGCCGACCTGCTTTGCCAACAATGCATGCCTCAAATTAAAAGGTTGATAAACATTTAACGAATAACGTTTCGGGATTTTTGCTATTTTTTAAACCCAGATTTTACAAACATGAAAAGCTTTCGTTTACTCTTTTTCGCGAATTCGCTGCATGTGAAACCACGGTATACATTAATGCAAATTGACATGGGCGTCCGCAGGGGGGACAAACGGGCGTTTGCTTCCCTGGAAATTGGAAGAACCAAACATATCTACAAAACCTAAGGTCATAAGCTCAATTACGATTAATTTATTTAATTCTTGCAATGGCAGTTTGTTTGCCGGTATGACACTCACACTGCACAAGAGACAGTTTCACTGTTCTGATGTCATGCAATGATGAGCTTGCAATTCAATCATGTCCGCTCCTTGGCGTGCAGAAGTAGGTTGCGAAACGTGCGAGCAGATTTTGTTACTGTTGGTCTTTATTGCCTAACAACAAAATGGCAATAAAGCTTCAAATGTTCTCTTCAAGTTACAGTAGCAGGTGTTTTTCCGCATGTGACTGTTGAACTCGGACATCTTCGGCAGGTAATACAGCGAGACAATCAGTGGTGCTAGCGGTAAGCAACGGAGTAATATACTGTGTGAAAAGAAACATGAGTGCAAAAGGATCATTGCTTCGTCAACAAAGCGCAAATTTTGTGACTGTTGCCCTAACATGGCGCACTTTCTTTGTGATGTTGAAAGGGTAATGCGTTTTATGAACGTCCAATTACATTGCATCATCACCAATCTGAAAAGAATAAACAAAATTTGGATTCCCTCTCCGGGATGAATTTGTGCGGACGCCCACGCAAATTGTTGAACAGCCCAATAATGACGCATGTTACTACTAAACACGTGTGTTGTTTCTTTAGAAGACAGGTGTGAGGAATTAACTTACCAATGAAATCTTTGTTTTGCTTCTTATCATCATCACCTTGCATTAAGTTTTCATCTGGATCCTTAGCACATGATAAAATGCTGGGATGAATGACACCAGTTGTTTCGAAACCCTGCGAAGCAGTTGTAGATAAGTAAAGCTTGGATATGTGTCATTTTCCTACATTTCTTCACCTTGATGTTGAACTTTCGAAGAATTAACTGTCATGCTCCGCTTTCATAAATTTACGGTGATTCTGTTGCACCTATCCGCATTTCAAAGGCAATTTTCTCCAAAAAAGACAAAGCAGTTTTGCTTGGAAATACATTTTGCGTTAAAAAACGCGTTTTCTTTCCTGCAAAACTGTAAGCAAAACCTTACTGGTGAAACGATGAAAAACTAAGGCAAGATTTAGAAAAAGAACGCGAACTGTAGTTTCAGACACACTCTGTGTCCATTATGCTGTTTTCCTTTTATGCAGATGCATAGATCGGTTAATTCGTGGATGCAGAAAAATTCAAAAAATCAAAATTTCAAGTTGGTCCAGGTTTTGAAACAACCCTGAAGAAAGCATCGTTCTTAGCTTTGTGTGGCATTTTCAGTAACCTTTGATCAAGGTTTCAGCGTTATATTTGGCAGGTAAGTAAAATCTCAGCTATAAATTCGGTTTCTGGCATTTTCGCTGCGGCAAAAAACGAAAATCTAACCTCTAACTCGTCAAAGGTTCTGCCGCAAAAACAGACGAGAAAGTATGTTCAAGCGGCCTTATCCATACTGTTCTGCAGCGATCGTTTCTCGTTGGTAGCACTCGATTTTAAACCAAGTTTTCTTCCCGTCTCGGAGGTCAAGGTCTCAAATACATCACTGTTGTTTCACTAAATGTCTGTGTCAAGCGAAATTTCTGACCTATTATTGTTTGTCAGTCATGTTGCTTCTCAGTGCAAAGGAATAAAGTTTGGGGATTACTTTTTTGGTGTGTGTTGTGTAAATTAAAACTTTTAGGTTAGATGTCAGATACTCAAAACAAGTTACAGTGCAGGGATAACTATAACCACTGAAAAATATTGGACTTAATGTTAGACCTCAATTATTTTTATTTTTCTAACCCAAATCCTAACCCAACATATTTACCTAAATGCCAAACCCTAAGCCCTAATCATCAGTTTTCTCAGCGTTATTGATGTGTAGAGTATTACTCTGTGCATGTGTGCATGGCGTGAAGTCATAAATTTCGCAAGTCAGAAAATTCGCTTGACACCGGGATGGTAGTGGTAGCAGTGTATTGCTTTTTGCGACAAAATAATGGTTCACACACTCATGACGTCATGCAGCATTGCGTAGTAGAATATAGTGCAGAAGCTATAGCATATTTAAGAGCAAAGTTCTATACAAGCAACAACATTTACTGGTTCCATAGTGACAAAAGATTAGTGAAAGACCACACTGTATGCACATACAAGTGAAACACAGACTGTGTATGCACATACGGGTGAAACGTAGACTATG
>JGI24159J19872_10002816_pt1 | contig 21117 bp, 9 predicted proteins | sample Ectturendosymbi4_FD_19872 | JGI IMG/M metagenome (IMG submission 19872) | reverse complement strand
ATGCTACACTTAATAATTAAATAACATTATCTAGCTTGGATGTCCTTATTGAAATGCACTATTAAGTCTAGACTTGCTTCCCTCTTTTTTTTCTTTTTGTCACTGTTATTTATCAGGGCATCTGACTAGAAAACCGTATGGTTGTTTCAGATGTCCTGGGAACAAAATAAACGCTGTTCTAATATGGTTTGTTTTCTGTGGCATGATTTGATGTTTGTTATAGTTGTTCCTAAATAAACTGATACTGATACTTTTCGCCCTCCTTAGTTACGGGCCTGAGCCTACGTACTGTACAACGCCTATGTTCGGCCTTTTTGTCATACTTTTACAGACCTCCTGTGCAGTCATCACGAGCCCCAGGTGTTCCATGTCCCCCAGTCTGAGAAACCCTGTCTTAGCCTATATGCTTTAGGGAGCATTCACATACTACGTAAAAACAAGAGGTTGGTCAAGGGCGTTTTCAAATGCTTAAGGTTGCTTATAGTGGGAGGGGTTGCTCAGAAGATTACATAATCAATATTTTTCCTAATATTTTCGCCAGGTTAGTTTTGCTTGTGACTGAGTGACATAATAATACAATGGTTTCACACAGCTCTATAAGGTTGATCAGATTTTAAGTCCTCAAGTGAGAGGCGAAATTTTTTTGGGGTCAATGAATGAGTAAGTAATTCCAGGGGATTGCTTTGTGCTTATGGTTGTTTACAGATTGTGATAGGGGAGATTAAAATTAAGTGAAAAAATTACTTTACACAGTATGTGAATAGTCCCTGATCACAACTTCCTGGTATCACATGTATGTTTCACGTTCTGCCCTTGGAATGGCTCCGTAAGGGGATAAAACATTGCTGTAGTCTCCAACACTCTCTCCTCCATCTGTTCAATTCTTGCTATTGCCCAGGTGTAGGCTTTGTAAACGCAAAGACTTTAAAAAGATGGCAGCAGCAATAAAGCATTTGTTTATTTCTGCAAGATAGCAAAACACTTGGACATGAAAGAGGTGGCTTTTGCAATGAAGTGTTTGTTTGTTGGTTGCTTGAAGATCTAACTGGCTGTTTGCAACAGAAATCATCTACAGAATTCATTAAATTGTTACAGGTTAGGAAATATAACTTTGAAAAATAACCTGTTCTGAGGCAGATGCTGAATCCAGGTCCAGAAGTTTCATAGCGCTGTGTGACATGGCAACAAGTCTGGGATTTTCAACTGGAGACATTTCCACAAGTGAGAAGCAGCATGAGACCTGAAATAGAAAGTTACAAACTTATGACCATACTACTCCTCCAAAAAGCTCACCTTACACATTAGAAACCATCATGCTTAAAAAAATGGAGACATTTCCACAAGGGAGATGCAGCATGAGACCTGCAATAGAATTTTCCAAACTTATGACCATACTCCTCCTCCAAAAAGATCACCTTGCACATTAGAAACCATCATGCTTAAAAATTGATGGGCATGTCAACAATCATTTAAAAATTAACACAAAGACTGCAAGCCTTTCTTAAAACTGCTAAAAGGTGCTTAATATTCCGCAACTCTTTTTTTCAACCTAAAGTGAAGTCAATTACAGTACACATGAAACATATATTCATGTATGCTCATTCCGCACTTGAAATTGTTTTGGCTTCCAATATAGTGGTACTTTTGCTACAAGATAATTTTAGCATAAAAACAGTTGAAGGGAGACATCTCTCTGTAAGATATACATTTGTTGTGTCAAACTAGTATGTGATAAATGGCATTATTATATTTTTGAAAGTTGTTCCAAATAACAAACAGTTAGAGTATTCCATGTCAAAACCATTGGAATGCATGCAACTAGCCAAAAATTTACTTGATTTTAAGCAGGAAACTAACCCCCAGAAGTGAGACATTTGCAGCTTTGTATCAGTCTGAATGCTACAATTTGTATCACACTGCCAAAACCACCTTCTTACATAACTTAAAATTACTGTTACATTCAAGTTTTGTAACTTTAGGTATTTTTGTCCAAAAAGCTGTTATAAATATATGTGCTAGATGGGTGATTTTGATTGCAAAATGTTTGTAAAGTTTATTTTGGTGGAGTTGCATCTTTAAGTGACCGTTTTGCAAAATTAATGTAAAAATGATGCAATAAACATAAAGCTTTTATTGCAGATTTTTTTCATTTGTGGTAAAAGTCAGTATGCACAAAGGTGACACCATCACAAGCTTTGTCACTTTTTCAGAAATGTAAGTGGAGTCAACTGCAAAAGTTTTCTGTTATGTTTTACTGCACACATAATTTAGTTGATCTTCTTCTTCTTTCGTTTGAGCAAGTTCTTCTTTCATCCACTGCTTGGCTGCGCTAGATTTCGGGGCAGGTGTTGAGCAGCCATTCAGTTGTCTCATCGTCCAGAACTGTCAGGCCGTGCACTTCATGGGGAGGTCGATGGATTGGACATTGGAGGACGACATGGTCGACGGTTTGTTCTTCTGTGCCACACTCACAGGCCACAGAAGACGCCATACCCCATTTGTACAAACAGGAGCGGAAACGTCCGACACCGGTGCGGAGGCAGTTAATTTAGCTGATGATAGGAATTATACTTTTGGCCATGCTGCGAGTAGTATGCACAGACACTTGAAGAAAAGAAGCAGTTGCTTGATATGGTAACCTTTTTTAAAATTGCCAATGTAAGAGTCTATGCTATGGAAAAATGATTTATTTCATGAATTCAACTTAGTTATCCACAGGACTGATAGAAGAAAAATTGGTGTTACTTGAACTTTTTGGTCCATGCTGCCAACCTTTATTGTTTTTTTCTGAAATGAAGATCACAAATATTGCAATATTTATAAGCTGGGGTAGCTCAAAACGAGACTGCAGTATTTGAGCAGTTCTGTGATAATGAATACTTCTGAATTGTGTAAGTTATTGTGCATCTCTGCAGTGATGTAGGCTGATAATTTTAATGTTTTTGCATTGAAGTAGGAAAATAGGATCTTGTTGAATGAACCAGGGGTAGGCAAACATTTTCTATGGAGGCCACATTGAAAACTTTATTGCTACTGGGTTCAGAATATATTACATTTGTCTACTTCAGTTGCAATTTACGTTTTAAAATATAAATTATTGATAATTTTATTACAGTATAACCTTGTATTGTTTTATTTCACATTGACAATGTAACAATAGTCACTTCCAGTTGAGTAAAAATGCAGTTTTGAATGAAACATGTGGAATAGAATCTTGAGAATTCTAATCTAATTAATAAAATCATTTTAACATAGACTCAAAATATGTACTGTGTACATGTGGCTGCCCTGCAGGCCACATGCAACCCCTAGTTTGCCCATCCTTGGAATATACTTACTGACTGCATTGCAAGAATGCAAGTTACTGCACATGATTTCACTTAGGATGCACAGTGTGAAAATGAACTGACACAATTAGCTGTAGTCGGTGACGTACGCAGAAAGTTTCCAAGGGTGGGCCAAGTTTCACAATCGTGTGACATCACAAATCAACTTTAGGGGAAGTGCCGAAAGCACGACCATTCTAGGGGTGTCCGGGGGCATGCCCCCTGGAAAATTTTGCAAAATTACAGCTAAAAATACGCATTTTTGTGCATTCTGGAAGCAAGTTTTAGAAAATACTGTTTTTACACTTTTTTATTTTTAGAGTCTGAGGGGCTGGCCATGGCACAGTAGCCTCCCGCCTCCGTACGCTAGTGGCTGTAGTTTGTTAGTGGAAGCTCATGTCACTGAACTGCTTTTGTTCAGTGTTGTATTCTCTTCAGTACCTGAAGTAAGCACACCATGTTCTTCACAAATTGAATGAACACACTGAAGCATTCATCAGTGCAGCTGAGGCATACTGTACGGCAAGAGCAACATGATTTTTTGCTACATAAAGAAAGGTTCAGATTGTGTAAAATGACCTGTAACTTGTTAAAATTGTTCTGTTAATGCAAAAAATATTATCATTTGTCTTGATTTACACATGCCTGGTGAATTTTGAAACTCATGTACAGTAATGGATCTCCAGTTGCATGCCTACTTCATGTTCAGTGAGACCTGCAGTAGATTGGTTACAAGCTGCCTTGAGAAAGATTAGGTTGCTTATTTGATGGAGCAATTGACATGCAAAAATATGACAAATATTTGAACAACCAATGTGAAATCAAGAACTTCATCAATTGTTCCCTTGGAATTGTTACTCAGTATTTGAAGTTATTGTTGGAGACAGCCTAAAACTCTGCATTTGCCTTTTTGTTAATTAGTAAAAGAAAACCTTTGCTATGCAGATTGTACCTTCTGTTTGTTTTACTTTCCCTCACCTGGCTTGGAATACCTCATGCAAACTTCTTCCCCCAACTGTCTCTGTGAAATCTTTTAACTCAGTAAATTTTGCCAACAAGATGTTAGAGTACCAAATTTAAAAAGCCTTCATTTGGCAGCAAAAAATGATATTAATCCACACGTACAACCCACAGATATGTAAACCTGATTAAAACAGATCTTCTGGTAACAATTTTTGCTTTGGTTCAATACAATTTTTACTGTTGGCATGTTTAATAATGCGACAATATATTGCAAAAGAAAATGCAAGCATACATAAAGATAACAATTAATCTTTGAAAAACCAACTGCACAAAGACACCACAGCCAAACCACCACCACTGCCAGTCTGCTGTAATAGTTTTCATCCAAGCATGTATGTATGCGAATTTTCCACAAATTTAGAGTCTTACGCTTAAGTTTTGCTTACACAAAAAGAGAAATTTAACTTTTGCCAATACAAAGTACGTTTGATATACTTCTATTTCCAGGTTGCCAGTAAGGCTTTCATAAACGTTTGGCAAATTTTTCTTATAGAATTTGCAAGTAAATGCTGAACCAGCTGAAGTCAAAGAAACTTGTTAAACAGAGCTCTATCATACATTCACGACAGAGTAGCTCAGTAAATTTGTAAGAATGCCTCATGAATAAAGCAAATTTTTGCTGGAAATTTTATGCCAATTCCTTTCAAATCTATTTAACACAACTACTACCATAGCTGCAAAGAGTGAGCAATGACTGATTGTATTTTCCTATATTACTTTAAATGCACCGTAACAGTCAAGAACAATACAAACACAATTGTTACAGAGAAAACATTAAATTTGGCAAAACTGCACTTCAGGCAGTGGCTGAGTACCATACAAATCATAGACAATGAAGTTTGTGAAACAGATAGGCAGGTCAGCTACATTCACTTTCTCGTGACAAGCTCAAGTTACAGAATACTATAATAATGTACTGTCCATTGACCCAAGTTTAATTCAATGTTTTTTTTCTTTTATTTTAATTGACTCTTCAAAACAACCATGTTTAGTGAGAGCAAAAACCCTGAGAAACGCAGAATTAAATGTGATGAAACAATGAACACAGTTCAAAAGTTCTGAGTGTAGTTTACTTTTCCCACTTATTACATTTTTACTCCAACTAGATTGTTACGTGATGTGACATGCCGTAAAACCAATTTGTGAGATAACTTGTATGACACCAAAAAGAATACGCCATCATGCACAATGCATTTCAGAATGGGCAACAAAGAACATTCAAGATGTACATAGCAATAAGCACAATAAGGAAGAAATGAGATCTGAGCAATTACTCGTAGTGTATTTTATGCAATGGTTGGCATAACTAGGAAAAATTGCCAACAGATGTGACATTCGGAGTAAAAACTTGTTTTTGTAAAATATCCCATGTTATGTGTTTGGCTATCATATTAACACCAATTATTTTATTTTGTGGTTTGATTTCCCATGAGCCACACCTCCCACTGCTACCAAAAACATCTTTGAAATGTGCTAATCCTGAAGTACATTTTGGACATACAGGATAGTATGAATGCTAAATGAGAATATGGTAATACCTGGTGCAACGTTTCAACAGCACTGAACACAACAAAATGCAGAAAACTGCAGTCAGTAGAAAAAATGCTCAGTAGCAACATATTTCCAGCACTGCTACTGTGACTTCTGCAGGGCTGGAAGGAGTTTACCCAAAACAATGTGTACAACAGTAAAGTCGGCCACTATAAGCAGCAGAGCTGTTGGCATGATAAAATTTAAAGGAAAAAGTGCAGAGATAATTATACTAAAATAAAGGTCACTAGACGTATGTGAATTTAAATTAATGTGCAATTCCAAAGTTGCACTATGTTTTTTGCCTCTTCTTCAAACAGCACAAAATTTTATAAATAATTTGCAAACGGTCCTTTAAATTGTCTTTACCAAGAATAGTTGCCTTTACACGCTGTTCAACTGGCAACACTGCTAAAGTCCACCACAACCAGTTTGGGCCATTTTCTGTATTTAAGTTTCCATCTTGCACTGGGAAGCACCCATAATGCTGGAGTATTTTATCACTAACATTGCTAGGCAACCTGTTAAACCAACTTTCAGTTTCAGCATAAACAGTATTTGTAAATTGTGCAAGTTCATTCAGAGCCATTGGTTCAGTCACTTTTTGGTCCTCTATGTATGTGAATTTGGCCACATTGTAGCCATCTTTTACTTCACAATGTGAAGTCTTAAAACGCCGATAGCCAATACTGTCAACAACTGACCGACCATCTGGGAAAAAGTTGACACTTTTGACTTTCAGCAAAGTCCCAATAGGATGGTGAGGAAGTTTATCCACTGGCATGCACATACCAAACTCACGTTGGTTGTAACTTAGACAACGTCTTAGCATCAAACGATAATGTGGCTCAAAGATATGTAAGGGACATGGAACAGAGGGAAAAGCAATAGTACACACAAATATCGGTTGTTTTTGAGTTAGATCTTCCAGTTCTTGACGATGTTGCTCTTCTCTTTCCTTGTAAGCTTCAGGGAGGTACTGTTTTGTAATAGCCTTGGTAACATAGTCGCATGCAGGATGCAACTTATTTAGATTTGCAGCCAAGTACTCTTTCATGGATTGCTTGCACAGTGGACACTGAGCATTGTGGTCAAAACATCTTTCAATGCAAAACTGACAGAAAACATGGCCACAAGGAGTGCAGACAGGATCATAGAAAAGTCTCATGCACAAACTGCATTCCAAATCAGCCACATCAACCACATCTGCAGGGACAACTCGTTTTTTTGTTAAGAGAACTGTATCAAGCAAATCCATCCATGGTTTGCCAGAGGCATCTGTGAGGTTCATGTAGAAGGATTCTGTTAAAAATGTGGAACAGTCTAGCAAAGCAGTTTCCAAGATCTTTTCACTTTCAATAGGTATGCCAAATTCATTTTGTCCGTTAGGCAAGTTTAAGCCTAAATCATGCAATGACACAGGAGGATGGATGTTGGTGTCAGGAGCATACACAGAACTCAGAGAATTGGTGTTTAATTGACACGGCTTGCAGGGTTCAACCACGGCATCTTCTTCACCTGAGCTGTGCTTTCTTTTACCAGAGCTTAACCCTGTCACATTAGGGCTGTGATTCCGAGTATGGTGGGGTGCATGTCTGTCATCTTCAGATTGAGACCTGGCTTCATCACAGGAAAGTAGCTTTTGTAAAATTTTTGTTAATTTATTACGTGCTTCTGATTTTTCTGGGTCGAACATAAGGCAAGTAGCTAAAGACACAAGGGCATCTTCATCACGATTCATGGCTGACAAAATTTCACCCTTAACGTAATGAGCTTCAGGCCACTCTTTTGCCAAACATGTTGCAAGTAATATATCTCGCATGGCATCTTCAAATTCACCAAGACAATAGTATCCCTTTGCTCTGTGGAGGAGAGCAATGTGGCTGCCTGGTATTACTGCCAGAGTTTTAGTGAACTTTTCAATAGCAGCACTGCATTGTTGCTTTTGCAAAAGCTGCATACCTTCAATTGTGTAAGAGCGTGCTTTCCACTCTTTGGAATGCCAGTTGCGTAACACTGTTGATATTGTGACATTGTTCTTTAGAGTAGTTATTGCATCTTCTGCAACAGCTTCATTACATATTATGCATTTTGACATGTGGTACTTTGAAGAACAAATGCATTGCTGACAGAATGTGTGACCACAGGAAAGGGTAACTGGCTTATACAATAATTCACAACATTTCTGGCAGGAAAACTCATCCATTGGAAGTTTGGATACAGGAAAAGAATCTTTTTGGATTTGTGTCATACAACCAGCAGTACTGTGCAGAAGATTCTGAACACGATCTAAAATGTACTGTAACAAATGCTCAATTTTGGCACTGTCACTGCAGTCCAATGACACTGCAATTTGCAAGGCAATATGGGAAAGAATATTCCGCAAATTGGTGTGAACTGATGATTTGGGTTGAGACAAGAGCCTTGACACATCACTAATATTTTCAGAAAGGGAAACAATGTCCTTCAGTGCTTCTCCTTTGGCAGAAAGTTGTGACTCAACTTTCAATCGCTTAAGGTGTTGAGGTTGACTGATAAGATTCAAGGTTGATTCAACACCACTTAAACCATGCAGATCACACATGATGAATCTACATTACTCATACTAGACAAAGAAATCTGTAGTTTATAGTAATGATGTTCACTTACGATATTCATGATGATTACAGAAATTTGCTGCTTTATTTTTAGCAACATTCCACACACACATAAAATCATACTATTGAAGTTAAACTACCTACTGACACTCAACACCAAACAAAAGATGCTCAAATTTGTTTGCATGTCAAATTGTGTATGGGACACTTTGGTGATGCAATGTAATTGCTCTTTTTAGAAAAAAACAAACAGCTGAAGTCTCTTATGTCTAAAGAATAACATTTTAACTGATGTAAGCCTGGAAGCAAATTGCTCTGATAAAAATGTTGCTTGCTTAAATTATGGCAGGGGCACAGAAATAAACACATCTACACTAGGCATACCTTTCTGGAACCAGGAATCTTAGAACAGTCAACAGGCAAAGTATGCAAAGCGATGTTGTCAAACTTTAACTCTTTAAGAAGCTTAGGTTTCCAAACTTTGAAAGACATTTTTAAAGCAGGTGAAGTGCTAAAGATACTAATTTCAGTACCTATGGCTAAAATGTGCATCAGCATCAATTTAATGACCACAGATATTCCAAGTATTTGTCAATGTGATTTAACAATATATTCAACCACATAACATATTTTGATAATAATTAATTCTTTCATTATCAAACTTGTAAATAACTTCTTTGCTAATTTACAAATAAATATATCTGACAGTTAATTAGAAATTGCCAAATATCTGAACCATCAGTTATTAATTGACTGCTTTGAGCGTTTCATTAAGTACTGTATTACACATTCTTTTACTTTTGTTCCTATGATCATGGAATTTCTGTCAGTCAACTGCATATGTATGCTGTACATATTTATTGAGATTCCATCAGAAGTACTACCAAGTGATGGTTTATCCTTAAATTATAGTTTTATGGAGATGGAATTATGCTTGTTTCTCTTAAGTTAATCTGTAGTAGAAGGCTTAGCCAATATTTTGCCCCATGTTAACTGATCACATTCAAACAAAAAGCTAGGTTAAAAATATAAGAGATTTATCATACAGACAAGTTTACCTAAACAAAATAAAAAAATAACAAATGTGGTCAATTTGCAAACAGCATATTTTTCAGTTTGCTTTGGAACTTGTGCTTTGATTTTTTCATTTAATATTGAGTTTGCTTGCTGTCTCCACCTTTGTTAAGCATTGCTTGTAGATTACAGGATTGAGGATGTGTAATGTTACATGAATTCCATTTCCTATTTTTAAAAAATTTAATAGATTCAACTGCATTGCTTCTGTGGAGGATAGTTATTTGAAACCAAATGCAAATAAACTCTGATTTACAAAACAATATTAATAAATAAGGTTGGTAAGCTCCGATAATCAATTTGATTTTTGAGCTCTGATTGTCCATCCAATTTTAAGACACAATGCACAGCCAACACATAGTCATAGCATAGTATTGGAATCAGTGAATGCAATCCGAGGTTCAGTCTTTTATTTCAGAGCATGATTTTACTACTGTCAGTGTCAGCTTATAGTTATTGGTAGTCAAGGTTTGGCTTATCACTACTTACTAGGCTAAGTTTTTTTGTTTGTTACTTCCTAACAGGCCTCTGCTTGCCAAGATTCCTCATATGCCGGAACTAGCCACAAAAGGCAGCTGTTATTTTGTTAGTATTACTGTAGCCAACCATTTTCATTATGTCGTATATGCATTGTTTTTTGTAATTAATTTGCTTTCTTTGCTTTCATGTGTAAAAAGATTACACTGCTGATTAGCAACCATACCTTAAGTTTGTAAACTTACCAGCACCATGAATGATGGTGCTGGCATGATGATGTAGTGCATGACTAAGTAGCCTTAACTGCATTTAAGTTTTTCATAATGTTTGCAGTATATTTCCTTAAGCTTTTTAAATGTGATGTACAAATAATGCTCAGCTCTGTTCGACAACTGAGCGTAACCCATCACTTAAAACTTTCCGGACCAAATAAACAACTACTTCTGCCATTATGTAATATAACAGTCAACATCTGACCTGGCAGCATTTACGGTAACTACTTCTGTCCACCACGAGCGCAAGCTCGCAACTGAACAAATATGTCTGTTACGTAACAGCTAAAAGAAAGAAACAAGCGCTCCACCTCCGTGTGCAGTAGGGGATGACGTTAAACCAGAACTCTTATGTAACGGTTATCACGATTGGTGCGATAGGCAGTTGTTGGGCACAGCTCGGTCAACTGTGACCAACATTACAGATAAGTTACTGTCGGTCAACAAGAAAATCTTACATGCGTCAGATGTGACCTACAGTTGCAGCATGAAGTCTTAGTCATCTGAAGCAAGGCCTCCTTTGACTGAAGTGCCTGAAGGTTTCGACATACGTTTCACACCGCCATGGGTAAGCGATGGTTAGCCAATATGAACGCGCTCACGCGCAACAAACAATTTCGTCGTGTGACCTACGCCTCGGGCGCTACGGAGACGGGCGATTACCATGAAACGGTCAAAAATGGCGTAGGACATCAAGAAAGACTTCTTTGCGGTAGCAACTTTATCTTACAGTTTTTCTAAAACATTTTTCGGTCGTTTGTCCCATAATATTATTAAAACTCGCCGTAATGGTATTCACTGGCACATATTTTCGGACATTATGACTGAATTTACTTAATTTTTTTTGGTCATTAAAGAAAATCGGTCTACGACCGAAAATAAACCTAGTACCCTCTACGCCCGCCAAAATCAATGACTTTTCTGGAGCCCCATGAGACAATGACAATTAGAGCCATAATACGGGGCGTGTTGTAACCAAGTTTACGCATTCACAGAAGCCGAGGTTCGTGAAAAATATGCTGAAAAATAAAGTGGTACAATTCTTACAATTTTAAAATCTAATAGAAAATCCAAACAATTACGCTATTTTCATTTCTGGTGTAGCCGCTTACATCATTGTTTTGTGTAGTGGTGTAACCAGAGGTTTGAGCCAGGGAGAAAGCTTAGCTGTAGTGGGCCCACTGGCTACCATAGGTGCCAGCTGGCCTACACTCAGAAAAAAGTTGAGAAATTATAGTGAATCCTAATGCAGATGTCCATGATGAAACCCGAAATCAGCAAAAAAATACTCGGTAAAAATTACAAAAAACGGAAAAAACAACAATCTACTGAAAGCCAAAGGANTATTAAATACCGAAATATAAGCAATGACNGCCCGGTTTTTAGATTTAGCTTGCCAGGGGGGGGGGTTCGCACCGCTGGCCCTCGTCAGTTACGCCAATGGTTTTGAGCGGTAATATTCCATACAGCCATGCATCAACATTCATTTGTTTCCAACTTTCCAGGCACGGGCTGCCTTAAGCGCTACGAAGGAAAATTGCTTTAGGCAGTGGCACTGGCAACAGTGCCATAAATACATACCGTCAAGGTGAAAAGCTGCTGAAAATGAAAGTTATAAATTCAGGGGCGTGGGCATCGCAAACAATGAAATTAGCCACATCCACAGGATAAGTATTTAGCAAACCAATAGGTTGATGTTCCTGCTCCAACTAATTTCACAAACTTCTGTAAGTAAAACACAAGCTGTGCGTAATGGCAGGGTCCAAACAAGGAGTTTTATTGCTTAACAAAAATGGAAAAACGACACCAGTCGCCCACTCTTTTAGCTTGTCTTATTATTTCATAACCGTTGCGTGAAACGTTTATGAACGGAATCAAGGCCGCTACCAGCTGAAAATTTCGGAGGAGGCAAAATGATTGCAGCTTGTTGTACCTAACAACTAAGAAAGTTATTGGCGCGTTCACAATATTTTTGAAAATTTCGGGGGGAGCAATTTCCCGATTGCTCTGATGAGGATCTCTAATCGTGTCAAAAATGCTTTGATATCTATTTCGTGGTCTTAAGCTTGGCATTGATTTCAACTGCAAACAGATGACGTGTGTTTAAGTCGGTTGTTGTTGTCGTCAATAAAACCCGCATTTCACGACCGATCGCAGCAGAAGAAAACCTTCGCCTGCCTACCTTGTCAATTTACTCATTGTAACAAGCAAGAAGTTTCCTCTTTTTGAAACGTTCCATGCGAGTTCATTTGTATTTTTTTCTAGCATGACATTTTAAGATTTTCTGGTTTTGCTTTGTTCCAGTGCGATGCTTCCTTTCTAGATCTTTGATGATGTTGTGCAATTTTAAGTCCGAGTATGATGAAAAATTTCGGCAGTTGGTGATGTTTTCAATTTTCATTTTTACCTAATACTGCACAAGACTCACAGCAGATTCTACTAATTTGATAAGTCTGCGACCATTCGTAACATTTTTAATAATAAGCCGATTCGCGACGCCAACAAAATCTGCAGGAACAGGTTCTCCCGAGCTCCCCAGTTGCGCAGCCCTCTGCGAAATGCGAAGCATTCTGTTGAAGAAAAGGTTCACAGCGATGCAAAACTGCATTTGTAACAAGACATGGTATTGAACAAGGCACAGCAAAAAGAACCTTAGGCTTATCATTCACCAAACACACTGTTCGCGACGATAAGTAGCCAAATCTATATGCTTAATCAGCTCTTTAGACCTCTCGCAATATGACAACTCATGGTGTGCGTCAGCGACTTCAAACAACAACATTCCAATTCTATGCTTGACGATAAACATTTCATTCATCTCACCACATCTTTTCTTACATCTGCTGTTCTTGGCGTAAAGCAAAAATATTTTGTGGCGTTCTGCCGCAAAGCGTTCACTCTCACCGAGTCAATGATAAAAAGACCGAAACTTGTGTCATTCGTGGGATTTTATCGCAAGCAGTGACACTTTTACAAGGCCCTTGCGTAATCGCAGTTCTTATGCAATGCCTTACGCAAACACGTTCAGGTAGTGATGTAATCCCAACACCGAACATCCGTGAATGATTAACTCGGTTTATTTGCCGTGAAAGCGTCTGGTAAATATCATGCATGTCAATAACTACCGGTAGATTTTTGTAAAAAATAAAAAATAATCGAGTAGCATATGGATAGATGGACTGGATTGGTCGGTGTAAATAGATTTCAAAGACTATAGGCCTACCACCTTTTAAAACACCTTTCTGACAGCTATAGGCCGAGAATTTGACTAATGTGAATAAAGGCAAGGTAGTATCGCAGCGTAAAAAGCAGTTCATATTACGTCACGCATTTAGTTTCCATTTGAGGTCAAAGTTTGCATTCTAAGTTTAATGTTCCAGCAATAAGATGTTCGGAATATGTACACGTTGTAGGTAGCTGCATTGCCAAAAATGCAGTCGGAGAGCCTAAAAATGCTTATCCTGTGTTAAACTGAATACTGTTTATATGCCAGTCGATGCATTTCTCTTTTTCAGTTCCTTGATTCCTTGTAAAAAAATTCTTGCGCGCTGCCGCTTATACCTTCTATGTTTGTTCCGTCATTTCGATGCGTGCCGAAGCAATGCATGAAAGACGTACTGCACTCCAGGTATTGGTTACATTGATTATATTAAGCGATGTTCAGATAGTCTTATAACGAGGCCGATAACTCATTAAGTTCACAAATAAAATTAGGTAAGGAAAGCATGACATTTATTTAGCACAGTGGTTCTCAAACTTTTCTGCACGTTGACCCCCAATTAAAGTATACAATTTTCTGTAGACCCCGTGACCTAGCCCAACAGTTACTAATACAAGGAAAGTATGTGTGAAAATAAATTTGAGTACTTTTAAACTACTGTAGCTGGGATTTGATCAGCCCTCTAAATTGTTGAAAAACGCCGTTTGTATTCCTAGACCGATTAAAAATAATTTTGAATTGAGAGGTTTTATTGCTCCAGTAGAACCCAGCAGTTATTCATTGACCCCCTGGCCATTTAGTGACCCCCATTCGACCCCGTGACTATTTATCGACCCCTTGGATGGTCCAATTGACCCCTGGGGTCGATATCGACCACTTTGAGATCCACTGATTTAACACTTAGCATAGAATTCGCAAACAGTAAGCATAGAATTGACTAAGTTGCAAACCACCACTACAAGTTATGTTGGATAAGTTACTTTGAATTGATATACTTTCAAAATGCGTATGCGATTGTAAACCGCAGTTTATGAAGTTTTTTTCATCATTTCGTGCGGCTTACCATCAAGGGCGACTTACATTTTCTGTTTCTTTACCTTATCGAAGGTATAGATGACGCTCAGTCTTCCTTGGCTACGTTTTATCGACCATACTCTCTTTTCGCATTATATTCTTTTCAGCGTCATGTTGCACAATCGTCACAGGAGGGATTATGATGAACAGCAGGCAGTTGCAGTGGTGAAGCATCATCACCAGGGTTGCCAATTTAACGCGAAACGTGCTAGTACGAAAATGTACCTCAGTGGCTAAGGCACCCGACATTCAAGTGCGGTTTACAATCAAGGACGGCTTACACTAAGTTTTTACAGTATTTCGTGCGGCTTACAATCAAGGGTGGCTTACAATCGAATAAATACGGTATGCGTATATATGCAACCACAAGTTTAATAATTCACATGCCAGTACTCCGAAGAGTTTTGTCAAATGAAGAAAACTTTTTCCAGGTAACAAAGAGGCATCTGGCGTTGTAAAGTGGGTTTAGATCCCAGGGTAGCGTGCAGAGGTCTCGTGATGTCCGGGGCAACTGCTTGATTGTGTGCCCCCTTATCAAATTTTGGTATTGAGGAATGTGAGAAATACAGGTATTTGAAATACATAAAACTATAATTGTATGCAAAAAACAAGTTCCCAAATATTTAATCCATTCAGGGTGTGTTAACATCCTTGATATAAGAAGCATCTAGTTACAAAATTTTAATTTTTGTTAATTCAGTCTTTGAATGCCCCCCTGCTTTGCATGTCGCCCCGTTCGCCCCCCATCTGCACGTCCCTGGATTTTCCACAGTACACATAATGTGAAAGTAACAATGAGGGTGCATTACAAACATGTTTGCAAGAATTGATGCCGTGAAAGACGTACTGCATGTTTCAGCGCTTTTTTCAGTCTTATGCAGAATCTGAGAAAAATATTTTTTTAACCAAACGCTATTTAAAAAACAAAGCGAACTGGCTTCTCTTTATCTCACCGCAGTCGAAAGCTGACGTTTGCTTCAGAGCGTGATCGAAAGCAAATCGAAAGCTGACGTTTGCTTTGCACAAACAATCCACACGTTCCTATAATACAGGCGCAGATTTACCATTAGGCTAAAAAGGGTTAAGCCTAGGGCCCCCGATTTGGGGGGCCCCAAAATTTCGGGAGTAAGGACATTTCCAGCATTTTTGTAAGCAATTATATTTATATTTTTGTTTTGGTTCAACGTACGTTTTGTTACTATGCCGCTAACAAAAGATTTATATAGAGCAGGGTCTCCAAACTTTTTCATCCGAGATCCAAAAGTTATTACACAACAGTACGAGGGTCGGACATCTTTCGTAATATGATTGTTTCGGGATATGTTAATTTCTACCAAATCAAAAATTGTTCATCAATTAATTTTTCATTGTTTATGCAAAGTGTTTTCGCCGGCCGCGTTTGGTCCGCGGACCGTAGTTTGGAGAACCGCTTTGCAGGCCGGATTTGGCCTGCGGGCCGTAGTTTCGAGACCCCTGATATAGAAGAATGAGTGCAAAGGATTGAAGTGAGTGACGATGAGCATGCTCCTTTTATGGCGTTGAGACTTATTATTGNGACGTATAATGTGTGGANCAAAACGTTCTGAATGCTTTTTCAGATTACACGAGGCCAGTGAGGTGCTTTTGTTCAGCCCGGGTCTATCTCTTGTTGCTTTTTATGGGTAAGATACGGGGTAAAGGCAAGACTAGCCTGCATTGTAGCTCAGGCTGAAAATATTCAATGGCGAAAAATGCAATGGCGTATCTCTGCGAAATGGCGCCAATGGCCAAGTTGAAGTGTGCGCCCTTGCTAATAATTTATGTATTATATATAGACACAATTTTTACGAAAGTTAAAACATTAAGAACACAAATGTTTTAAAACGGAAAATATTTGTATTTATTTTTGNTTCGAATTGTCAGCAAATAAAATGTAAATTATCCACAAGGACCATAACATACTTCTATGCCTATTTATTTTTATTATGAAGCATATCAAAACATTCAAATAACAATATAGGCCTACATAGTGTTGCCTGTCAAAATGGTACATCTTGAGAAAAAAATCAAACACTATATTGCAACTGCAAACGACAATTTCTTTTAAAAAGAAACTCATTTAATTTGAATTGTACAATAAATTATTCAAAGCAAGCCATGCATCACTTGTGTTCGAAAAACACAATTGAAAAAAAAAAACACAATATATTAATGTTTCGAAAAACACAAAACACCATCGAAACATTAATATATCCAGCCTTTTCCGGTTAGATTACACGAAAATGGTCCTTTCTTCATAAAGATAGATCGTAGATCACACAATTTGCCCTGACTTACTGTTAGTCATTGAGGCACGGAGGTATGAAAGGATCAGCCTCAGTTTACCTTTAGCGCCTCCAAGAATTTTGTTCGGGAGGGGCCAGTCAATGACATTGTCAGTCATTGACGTAGTTTTGAGTCCGACTGTTCCTTCCATTTACTTTCTAACAGTTGAAATTAATATAAAACACCAGAAAAATGCTTAGCAGGCTTGTTTAGGGGAGGGACGCATGCTGCAAAGTCTTGCTATTCTGTATGCTGAACACGCTTTAGCTGGAAAGGTGGCAAAATTTTCAGCGATTTTGCAGACAGAAGTCTCGTCGATCGCCGACTATGTACACCAGTACAGAAACAGACTGTTAGGTGTCGTAAGAAGTACAGGTGCTTTATTCAGAGCCACCTCTTGATACTTGCAAACCGTGAAATTGCACAGGGAGCTCAATAAATATGTAATGGGAGTGTTGTCAGATAACATCACCGCTAACTTTTTGGTTAGTTTCATTATGACTGTTTTTGTTCCTGAAATCGAGCGAATTGAGAATAAAGTAATATGATTATGAATTGGAACAACTTGTTCAGTGAATGTAGCGAGCACGTGTAGTGCTAATTTGTATGACATCAGTCGTCATGAACCTTCCAGAAGGGCCCCCAATTTAAAATAGCCTAGGGCCCCGAAAATGAAAATTCNCCTNTGCCACAATAGGTTAACAAAATGCTAATTTCGGAAGTGGAAGCTTTACGAGGCTGTGGACTAACTTGCAACGTCTTNAAAACTAAATCATCAAACAATATTTTTAAATCAGTGATCAGGTATGGGTGAAGTTGGCAAAGTGTCGGTTGCCAGATGATGTGGATGCTGCCCATGCAATAGTCACAGACTAAATCGTACCGCTCTTCAAAGAAAAACAGATAATCTAAGTCCGACAATACCTTAAACTTTTTAACTGCGACCAACAGATGTCTGCAACAAATAACGATAATGCTGGAGCAAAGACTGCGCAACATCAGCAGGTTACGCTGATTTGATATAAAATTAAGAACAAACATTACTTACAATTGCTATTTAACATTACTTAATGCTTACGATTGCCATGAACCTATTAGAGCGTATCAGGCCTGCAATCAAAGTTCAGCTTGTACCATTCACTCATCGGTAAGACTTAAACAGCTTTATTTTTCATAACTAAAGAAATTCTTTTCAGGTTTACAAGATGCCTTCCTTTTTCCATTTACACAAGAACTCAATTTTATACATACAAAAAAAGCATTAAATGTTCTGCATTAGTTTCTAACCAGTGAGGTCATAAACTTCAAAAAATTGCGCATAAGAAATATTCCACTGCATTTCCACTGACATCCGTAAGTTTAAAAAATACGTGAAAGTCGAAGAAACTCTATAGTCACTAAGAAAATTGCCTTAAAGACAATCTCGGCAGGGGTGGATCCAGGGGGGGGCAATTGGGGCGATCGCTCCCCCTAGAACCTACGAAACTAACTTTTTTCACCATAATATTGTACGATTCGGAAAACAACATACGCGACATAAGGCCATTTTTTCGTCTATTGTTTTGTCACAGAACTGTTGTGAAGTATGCCTCATCTCTCTTACCGTAGCGAAGCCGTTACGAGACTTGACTGCCGAATATTACTGAAATCGCCCCCCCCCCTAAACTCACTGACTGGAACCGCCCCTGGATCTCGGTGTTATCTCGAAGCAAAACTTTCCTGAAATCTGTCTGCAACATGCCGGGTGCTTCGCTACCTCAGCTATTACCATAACAGGAGGTGCATACTCTGAGCTGCAATGCAATGTGGACTGTTTCATCGTACTTAAAATGTTTAGAAATTGGCGTGCATGTTGCGAGGAATACATAGTAGGCAGATAGTTTGATGTACAGTGCGACTACGGCCAAACGTGCGCATTTCACCTAGCTATTTCCAAAAAATCGCCTTGCTCAAAATGAAGTCCTGCTCACGTTTCGCTGCTTGCTGCTTGATATAATTATTTGTCAATTCCGCCATGCACAGCAAGCTGCGGGCATCGGAAGACCTGATGTTACGTATGCCAATGTTACATAATTGAAAAAAGTGAGCGGTCTACTTCGCTACTTGCCCTATGTTCGACGAACCGTATGGTGTGAGCGTCACGTGAGCGACCGTTATGTAAGAGCAGCCGAAGGCGCAATGGGAAGGCAAAAGACGAAACGAACGATCACGTGACTTTCGCATAATTGATTTTCCTCCGCTTGAACGAGCAGGTAGCCAGTAGCCAGAGATGAACGGATTTATGCTTTTCTAATCCAAACCCGATCCAACGATTTTATTTCAAAATCTAATCCGAAAACTGACATTTTTTAAAATTCAAATCTTGTTTAAATCCAAAATCCTATCACTGTAATACGCTGTTAAGCTATATGCAATGCAAATAAAAAATTCCAAGACAAAAAATAACGTGGAAACTAATTCAGGATAACTTATTCTCTATCCCTGGCTCACAACACTAAACAGTTGATACTTCAAAGACTTTACGTAATCACTTTAGCAAAAAATGCAATGAGAAGCTCAGTTATAGCGTGTAACTGTAATATATGAAACCAGAAAGAGTTACAGTAGACACCGCAAGCGAGTCGAAGCGACCCATTAGCTCTAGGCTACACATAAATAATGATGAACTGTGCTAAATGCTGCTACTAGGTAGTAGGTATCACTGTACTAAAACAATTATGAGTCAAGAAAATGGACTGGATCAATGAAAGTCACACCAATTCCGTAACGTTGATGACATAATACATACAAGAGCAAACTTGCATCACTGGTCACAGTCAAGGCTTAAATTTAAGCAAACACGATATACAATGTACAATCCCGAAGGATGTAACATTATAAAAAAAATTGACAAAAACTCCACTAATTTCTAGTGCTTCGTGTTTCAATTTGGTGCTTTGGACTGCGTGAACGTGAATGCGCTGGTTGCCAAAGGTGTGGAAATAGAGCTACGCGTGCATCAGAAAACATTTTCGTTCTCTCCGTGGGGCTTATATAATATTGTCATTTTATCCGGTTCCAACTTTTAACGAAATCCAATCAGGTACGTAGCCAAGGGATGCATTCGGGTGTTCCCCCAAATTTTGTTGTGCCAGAGAAGTTTGTTTTAAACATAAAAAAGAAAACAAAAATCTTTCTCTTTTAAAAACATATTTTTCTCCCCCAAACCTGGCTGCGGGTCTGAATTCAGTACGAGGTGTTTTGCGGTAAAAACATGCTTCAATTTAGCAAATCTGTTCAAAATCTTTGCAAAGAACGCCTGAAGGTTAACAAGTGGCTTTTGCGCCTTATTCATTTGAAAATCAATATAAAACGTCCCGCTATCTTGCTAAAATTCCTGTTGATTTTCGTTTCACACGCTTTTCACGTTTTGTGATATTGTGTTGATGCCCCTATTTTTCCTCTTATCATTTACCTCTATACAGTTGCTCACCGCACCCCCTGCACATAGGCATGCTTTGCACCCGCTGTTTTGGTGTTCTTGTTGTTTTTTACTTATTTTACCTGACGTCGATTCGATGGATTTTGTTACTTTTTTAATACTTGTGAAACGTCTTCAATGAAAAATTGATCTGTGCTAGCAATAGGGCTGGCTGAGAACTTGACCCAGTTGGTCTTTCGCTAACCCTTTGTGGTTCAACATGTTAGAATACGATCATCAAACTGTAAAAATTGAAACGTCCGATGTTTTTATATTCTCATCAACATGAAATCAATTTGTGATCTTTGATGTGTTTGCTTTTATTCTTGCTGCATTCGTGTTATTTCGTGATTTGAGTCACAAAAATGCATGAATAAACCATACCGTTTGCAATTAATCAGTGTTGCAAATTATCAACTTAACTTCCGTTCATGAACCAGGCCTTCGTTTCTGTGTGCCTTCCGATCTCTCCACCACCAAAGATATTCTCTAAAATTTTCGCCACTTGACGGTTTCCATATGGAGGATCATGAAAAGAAATGGGGTAAGTTTGAGCAAAAGCGAATTTTCTGTAGCAGCAGGCTTGTAGTTGTAATCATAAAAGTATTGCAGAAAGCTTGTCATATTTGCAAGGGCGTACGCAAGGGGGGTTTGGGGTTAAACCCCCCTCCTTGAGCTTGATATTTTACAAAAATTTTATTACCTTCGCAAGGAGATTAATTGTTTTCGCATACTTTTTGCTTGTTAATTTGTCGACTTA
>JGI24159J19872_10002810_pt1 | contig 21130 bp, 12 predicted proteins | sample Ectturendosymbi4_FD_19872 | JGI IMG/M metagenome (IMG submission 19872) | reverse complement strand
TTCGCAATTGTCGGTGCACCTCCTGAATTTGTCTTGTCATTCGCTGTGTGCATCGCAACCTAGAACCACCCACTTACTTAATTAGTGTTAGCTTGAGGTCACCGTTTCGTAATCTCCTGTCAGTCTTGTACCTCCCGGTGCTTTGCTCTTCGTGCTTTTACTCTTGATGCTCTCTGGTCGGCTTCCTTCAGCTCGCTAATTATGCTTCCCAGTTAGTCCTGCTTCAAATCCTGTTTTCCAAGTCCTTGCATAGACTTGTTTACATTTCAGTTCGTCTTGCAGCATTTGTGCATTCTGCTGTTCGTTGCACCACGGGTTTATCACAAGGTCATTGCCTTCCTGCTTATCATACATATTGTCTCAAAAGAATCGCTCACTACGTTCTCCTTTATGTCATTTGCTGCATATGTATCATNNGCTCCTTTATGTCATTTGCTGCATATGAACTCAATGTTATATGTGGATACGCGTTTTGTTCTGTGTCGCTTTTTATTGGAATTTTTGTCAAATCTTGTTGTGAACAAAACTTGCTCACAAAACTAATGAAGTCTCGTTCTGCACCTGGCATCATAAATGAAATGTTGCAGGAAATGCACCTGCTGCTCGAGGCACTCGCGATTTATTTTGACGAGATTGTTCCGGAGTTGCGTGCGGCTGGTGGCAAAAGGTGGTCCATGATCATTACAAAGAGATCCATACTCTCTCAAGAAGTAAAGAAACTTGAACTGCGTGCATGCGAGTATTTAAATGCTACGGTGGGGAGGACGATTCCTCCAAATGTGAATGTGCGCAAATCCGCAAACCATGTAATTCAGGCAGATTGTAAAAATCGTGTGAAACAAACTAGAGTACTTCCCTATGCTGGAGGAATACAATTTGTGACGTGTGCGCCAACCAATGGTTGCTTCACCGGAAGAAAATTAGTGGTTCCGATAATGTGCTAAACTGTTGAGAAAGACAATTGTCAAACGTGTATTCTGTTAGCGCTGCGAACGCACGTCCACCTGAATTCCGACGTGACAAACAGCTGTTGCAGTTGACTGCATCGCCTTGAACTACTGAGGCAAGCACAAGAGAAAGATTGCAATTCGGGGCATTATCTAACAGGAAAGCAACCAGCAGCAAGAGAACTCCCTCACTGAGTTCGCTCTACTACTAGGTCGCACTATCATTATATAGGGATAAGAGAATTACGATAATTCGCTTGTGGTGACTATCACAGAGACTTGTTACTCATGGGCACCATCTAACGGTGACCATTTATTTACATGTGGCTCCATGTCCAGGCCGCCACACAGCCCAAGGGTTTAGCAACGGCGGTCGCATCGCTGAATGTTTTTGTTCGGGAACGACCGATCACTGTTGCTGGGAATAAGTTTGCAGAAACGCCGAGATCGAGTGGCGATGTTTCGAAGCAGCTTTAACTGGGCATACCATATTTTTGTGACTGAAAACCGGGACGCTTCAGAACAATGAGCCTTATCAGATAAATGTGGTTCACATTTTACTATGGAGTATATAGTTACAGTATTTCGGATTCCTGTAGTTAAGACAACAATTAAATTATACATTTTACTAAGAAAAAAAACAATGTTCAAAACACATTCGCCCAATCGTACTTTTCCGTACACAATACGTTTTTCAATAAATCTTTGCTCGATTTTATTTTATTGTAAAAATAACAGAAAGCAAAAGTTAGTATTAATTTTACTGGTGATAAGGTGTTTCACATTCTGCTCCAGAATTCTGATTCTGTTATGAGACCACATGCTATTGACTGTAGAAAAAATTATCTCAACGGGTGATGATGTACGAGGTGTAGGACAATATACTGGCTGAGCTGACTGAATGCTTAACCGGGACTTTTTGGTAGACTGACTGGGACGCCGGGACAACGCTATTAAACCGGGACTGTCCCGGCTAAAACGGGACGTATGGTATGCCTAGCTTTAACGAAGTTGCCGGGATTAAACCCGTGGTAACGCAACGGTACTGCGGTGAATTGGTGACTAAACATCGCTGTGGTGAACAACGTCAGAAGCCCAACTACCCGTTTGTTGCGCCAGCTTTGTAGTTGATAAACAACTGCATGTTTGTAACCAACGCCAGCAAAGGCGAGAGATGCGCAAAAGTCTTGCGCCTCCTCGTTACCACCACAACTGCAAGATCTTAAAACATTTTCAATTTTTATATAGAGAGATTGTTTCCAATGTGTTTGGTTTAGGCTCTGTAGCCTACTGAATGGAAGCAACTATGTTTTGTAGTCTACGCAAAAAAGTTTTTTTTCCCCGAAAATGACGTCATAATGACGTCGCAGGTGGTCGCAACATATCTCAAAATGTATAGGCATGCCTTGCGGATCCAATGATATCTTCGGTTACTTTCTAGCTCATTCTGTTCAGACGTTATGGTCGCTCATACGTGTACCGGCCACTGTGGTGGCCGGCACGGGCGTTTAACCCAAAAGCTAAACTCAAAACCTAAACCCAAAACCTAAACCCAAAACCTGAACCCAAATCCTATACCCAAAACCCAAGCTAAAAACATTAACCCAAAGGCTAAACTCAAAACCTAAACCAAAACCTGAACATGAATCATAAACCGAAATCTAAACCTTCACCCTAATGTAAACCATAAACCATATCCTGAACCTTCACTACACCTTAAATGTAAACCCTAAACCTGAAACGTTTCGAAAAAATACATAAAAGGCACTCCCATCAAAGGTGTGATCTCTACTAGTTAAGCCCCTGCAAATGGTGAGAGCAGAACTGACGACCACTCGTACAGCAAGCATAGACACTAACCACTCTACTACGTTCAACTTGCCACTAGTAATGTGAACTCAATGTTATATGTGGACAAAGGTGGTAAACAAACTTTAGCCTTGCGGCAAGCTTCTGAGGAATCTGCCTGCTTTCTGCTTTCATTCTTCTGCGACGATTAAAATTTGTAAGCGTATCTATTTGTCATAGTTAAAGGCCACAAAGATGGCGGCAAGTAAGTCAGTCGCAGTTTATTGACGGGGAAACTAGTTTCGAATTGATTCTATTGGAATAAGGACTGATGATGCGTTGGACAACGCGAAACTAGTTTCCCCGTCAATAAACTGTGACTGATTTACTTGCCGCCATCTTTGTGGCCTTTAACTATGAAAAGTGGACAAAGGTGGATGCACTACCATTGAACAAATCTGGGAAATCGGATCACAACTAAACTGTGCCTGGAATCTACAGTCGACTTATACACAGGCAATACTTAAAATGACGCAATTTTTGGTCTTAAAATACACATCGACTTATGCTTAAGACTGACTTATACACAAGTATATACTGTAGTCAAAAGTGACCAAAATTTAATTCACAATCTGAATCCTCAAAATATCGAGTAAGCGTTACGGTTGGGACATCCTTATCCGTATCCGGTTCCTGCGTAAAAGTAGAATTGGATATCCGTATCCCGTTGAAAACTTGCAATCCTTCCGGATATCCAGCCGGAGAACCTGATAGTGATCATCTCTGGCCTCGGGCCTATAACTTCACTCAGTTCACTCTTCACTGTTGCCTTCATTTTGGGATGGTTGAAATGCTTTTGCAACAGTGATCTTAAAATTTTCTGTGCTTGGTTCTTGGCTACTGCCTCATAGTGTTGAACGGATCGAAGAGTTTTGCGATGCTAATCCAGTCCGATATTTTCATTGTGTCATCCAGTCCGATCCTAATCCGGCACACTATCCAAATATTTGATCCAATCCGGTTAATATCCGAAAAAACCCTCTGATTAAGCATTCGACTGCAGTGATCAACGCAGTTTCGACATCCATATCCGATCCGGTAGAGATTTTTTCAAAATCCAGTCCAAACCGGATCCGGTGTCAAGCGAAATTTCTGACCTTTGCGAAATTTCTGATCTGTTATTGTTCGTCAGTTATTTTGCTTTTCAGAATAAAGAAATTAGGTTGGAAATTACTTTTTTGATGTGTGTTGTGTAAATTAAAACTTTTTGGTTAGATGTCAGGCACTCACAACAAGCTATAGTACGGGAATAAGTTTAACAACTGAAAATTATTGGACTTAGTCTCGATCTCAGTTATTTTTCTTTTTCTCGCCCTAACCCAAACCTTAACCCGACACACTAACCCACACACGAATCCCTAAGCCCGAAACATCAGTTTTCTTAGCGTATTTGATATGCATAATATTACTCTATACATGCGCATATCGCGTGAAGTCATAAATTTCGCAAGTCAGAAATTTCGCTTGACACCGGGTCTGAATTGCAGAATCCGGTTGGATCGTGATCCGGTAACCGGATTATGTTCCACACTGCTGCCTCAGCCCGTCAGCTGATTTGGCGCGGGAGTTTCAACTCGCTGTTCCGCGTTCCCACTTTTGGGGAATTTGTCCCTGGATTGGGTATTTCAACATCTTTTGGGGTAAATCTGCGGATTTGAGGAATGTAAGGATTTCTCAAGGAAATTGCATTTTTCAGCATAAACCTGTGAAAAGGGGTTGTCATGAGTTTCCCGCTGGTGTGAAAACCAGGTTGTGATTTACTGTCAGTTACAATACACTTACTTACAGGAAAAGTAGTGCACAATCATGATTGAATGAATCAATGACAATTAAACCAAAGTTATAATATAGGCCTATGCTATACCTATACCTTCTTTATTAGAGAGCGTTAAGCTTAGGCCTACCTAGAATTACCAATTATTAAAGAGTGTCAAAAGTAGACTGTGGTCATGCTTCAGTAAAAAGTAGAGCTTTTTATGGTAGCCCACGTCGTTTGCGAAACTCAAAAGGTATACTTTAATTAACTTTGGTATAAAGTGTAGGTAGCTTACTGAGTGCTGGCTACTAGTACTGGTATCTACTGGCATTGCATAATAATCAGAACGTAGTTAGTTCGAAATGATCTTTGCTTTAAGAACTTTGTCTTTTAATGTCCTTTTTTAACAAGCAGCGTAGTGTGTATGTATAAGAACTCTCGAAAAATAGATCGAAACAATTACACAAGCATAGCTAAATCATGCCTCAAGAACCGATATTGTCCAGGTTTGCTGTTGAATTTCACTAAAGGTAAATGAAAGTGAAATACTGATTTGTGCAAGATCTAGGGAATTGTTATGAAATTTTAGGAAGTTTAAGCTCAGCTTTTTAAAGGAATTTCTAGTAAATAATTGTGGGAACCCTGTCGCTGTTCTATTCTCCTCTGTAAAAAGTGATGCTACAGGCTAGTGTTGCAACTTCTGATGTTTTAACATCAGATCTGATGTTTTGAGATAATTTTCTGATGTCTTAGATTTTGGCAACAAATCTGATGTTTACTGAGCTATTTTTTTCCCCAAATGTTCTACATTTCTAGGATGGAATTTAGTTAGGATTCATGATTTTTAGATTTGTTTCATCAATTTCTCACCCTCATGTCGACATGTGTGTTTGGTAATTCTAATTGTTCCAAACTGAAGAAGCTCTTTTAATAGTATTGGGAGTAACATTTACGTTCAGGCAGTGGCTATGGATACGCTTGTGGATCTTGAAATTTGAAAACTTATTAATACGCCACTTTTGACGTAACAGTAACACATAACAAGAGTGCAGTAGGCTTGTTCGTTGGTAGAAAAGAAGTAAAAGGAAACGATAAACCCTAAACCTAACCTTAACCATAGCCTTAACTTAACCTAATACCTAACCCTTAAACGTAACACCGAAGCCTGAAAAGCAAAGAAGAAAAACAAAACGAAAGTCGGCAAGGTGAGAGTCGAACCGAAAACCATTGGTATAGCAGCCATAATGCATAACCGTTATGCTATGAGCAGCGCACTGCTTGCCTGACAAACTGACCGTTTATTTGAATTGTGTCAGGACAAGTGTATCCGTAGTCACTTCCTTACGTTAACCAACTGAACTTATCCATTTAATGACGATACTTCTTTGTTTCAGATTCAACGTGGGTTATCTTTGTGTTAGGTATTAGGATTTAGCTTGTATTAAACTTCAAAACTGTAAGTAACGTAAAAATCTGATGTTGAAAAAGGCAGCAATCTGATGTTAATGCGACTGACCCTAGTCGTGGCAATACTGTTACAGGGGTAATTTACTGTTCTGTGCCAGGTTTGCCATGTTTGAATCTGTATTCTAAGCAAAATTCGAGAAATGGAGTTTTTTAAAAGATGACAAACTGCTGTAGTGTATATTTAAGGCAGTGGCTATAGATTCGCCTGTGGATCTTGAAATTAGAAAACTTATATACCACCTGTGACGTAACAGTTACGCACAGCGAGAGTGCTTGGTAGGCTTGGTAGAAACGAACTAAATGTAAAAGATAAACCCTAATCCTAACCTAATGCTAACCTAACCCTAAGCTAAGCTAACCCTAATGCTAACCTAACACTAACCGGTAAATGGAAAACCTAAGCCTGAAAAAAAGTAAAGAAAAAAAACAAAACGAAAGTCGGCAAGGTGAGATTTGAACCCAAAACCATTTAGGCATAGAAGGCGTAGTGCATAACCATTACACTATACGATCCACATAGTTTGAATGATAAACTGACCCCTTTTGTCAGGACAGGCGTATCCGTAGTCACTTCCTATATTTAATAGCAGTGGTTACAGCTGGCTATGGCTATGCAAGATTAACTCGTGAAATTTTGTAGCCGTCTAGCCTATGGCCACATTGAAACAGAAAATTGTAGCATAATGATAGTGTAGCAAGGTTGCCAGGTTGGTCCTTTCGGGGCCAAATTTCAGAAATTTGGTCCCAAGTATTAACAATTTGTTTCTCCCAAATTTTGGCCTTTTGCTTCTTTTCTGGCCCTTTTCCAATTGCGATTTGGCCCTTGCAAAAATTAAGATCGTACCACCCTGGGTCTTGTCTGAGAAATCATATTTTCACTTTTTGTCTAATTGATTGCAAATTCAGATTGTGACCAAATTTTTTAATGTTGAATGTTTTCAATAATAAAACTTTGTTAGGACCATTAGATTTGTTTATTTGCTAAAAAAACTTATGTTACCTGATTTGCTGTATTTATTTATTTGGTCAGGTGTACTTGCCAAGGTGCATGTGTTTATTGGTTTTGTCCAGATTTTTGTTGATAACTTTAGTAGTTATGGCTACACATAGCAATTAAGTTGTTCTCTTATTGCTATCTTTTATCATATACTTGTTTTACTGTTGAGCTCCAATTGTGATTGAGGAGCATTTAATGCAATTACTAAATATGAGTTTATATGACTTTGTAACTGGTGATAAATTTTTAAAAAATAGTTGGTCCTTTTTATGGTCCCTTGTCTTGTTTAAGAGTTTCACTCTTTTTGGGCTCTTTTCTAGACTATTATTTGACCCTTAGCAAAAGGTAGATCTGGCACCCCATTCTGTAGTGTAGAAATCACCCACTGACAGTTGCTACATAGCTGGCTATAACAACGCAAGCCCAGTTAGAGCAGTTCATATGTTGCTGGTCATGATTCATGGTATGACTCAAAGGCATAGTTAAAACTTACTTGCAGTTAAGGCTTGAGACTTCATAGTTTCAATGCCATCAAACCACTCTGTGGTGGGGAAGAAAAAATCAATATAATCAGGGTTTTTAAAGGTGTTTTAGGGACCCAATTCGGGTCCCTAGAATTTCAAATCGGGTCCTTAGAATCAAAGAAAATTATATCATCGGGTCCCTAAAATCAGAAAATCGGGTCCCTATAATCAGAGAAATCAGGTCCCTACAGATCCATACCAGGTATCTAACATTTTCCTTAAAAAAAACTGATGTAATACATCAAATGAACAAACACAGAACAATAAAAAGTATATGCAAAAAAGAAAGCATTAAGTATAATAGAAAAGATAGTAATTGCACTGTTGATTGTGGGCAAGCAATGGGTGAAGAGTTGAGGTATGTACAGATGAACAGTTGAGACATGGGGTCTAGTGAAGAATACCACTAACTGAACTTCAAGAAAAGTGATGTCACCGATAGACTCACTGTGACATATTGGTTAGGTGATGATGTCACATGCCAAATTTCATGACAATAGGATCATAGCAAAAGGAGATATTAACATCAGAAAAAGCGACAGAAACAGCCATTCCATGAATCACCAGCAGACCATACATGCCGTACTGCAGTTAATTCTAATTGTTTTATCTGGTGCAACCCAACTTTATAAAGTGCAAAAAAGCACAAAATGGAAGCATTAACAACAAAACTGTTAAAAAGAGTTAGTTTCATGATGCTTGTGTTGAAAACCAAAGTTGTCCTATGTAGAAGTGTTCAGTTTTTCCACACAATAAAACAGCTGAAAACAAGACAGCTATGACATCAAACAACGGCCAGGAAGTAAAGTATACTACCCATGTGGTTTTATTCATGCATTTTTATGATTCAAATCTTGAAGCAACACAAATGCAGCAAGAGGAAAAACAACAACATCAAAGATCAGAAATTAATTTCATGTTGATAAGAATATAAAATCATCAGAAACTTCAGGTTTTGCAAATTAATGATAGTGTTCTAATGTGTTGAATCACAAAGGGATGGTGAAAGACCATATTGGTCAAAGTCTCAGCCAGCACTGTTGTGAGCACAAATCAATTTGTATTTGAAGATTAGAGATCGACCCACATATCGGCTTGGCTGATATATCGTCCGATATTTCGGTTTTACCGATATATCAGTATCGCCCTCAGTAGGTGTTGACAAAACGCTGTTATATTCCTCACGCATCCAGACAATTTGCGCAAGAAAGCACAATGAAGCAACTCAGGCAATTTTTTACAGCAACGATAACAGGTGCGTTTTCATAAACAAGCATACAAGATTAACCATAGAGCATGCATCGGCCGTCGCAGCCAAAACAAAAGCATCATCGGGAAATTTNGCAATGCTTGAAGCTACCATGTTCAGGTGTTGTGTACGAATAAACTCCCGTTGTACTTCCAGAAGTTTTCGCAGCACGAAATGTTTGACTGTAACTGAAAGGTGCAGAAGTCCAATCAATGCCTAGTTTAGCACAGATTAATTTTTTAAAAGTTTGCATGAAAAACGAATTACGTTATGTTAAGCAACATTTATGGCGGAATGAACATGTTACAAATGCAATCGCTACTCACTAGTGATGACAACTGTTGCTGTGAAGCAGTTGCACGTAANATCTCTCAAAAGGATTATACTTTTCTTAACTTGATGTGTTAGGCCTAGCGCACTGGTTTATACTGTANGCAAGTTAAAATATCGTTTTCGTGGGTTAACTTAATCAACATTTTTCACGAGGCATGATAATGATAAAAATTTTGTGATCTCAATCCAAGCTGTTGCAACGTGTTGGTTTGTGGATATGGCACACAAGTTACAGAAGCGCTACTCTAACATTCACAAATACTTTGAGGTGATTTGTCATTTGGTTCTATAGCAGCGCGGTAGTCAGTTTGCATCACAATTGTTTTTGTCCGTTTGTTAAACATGATCAGCAAAAGTAGTGTTTGCAACAACGCAAGTTAAAAGCGCAGCGTTTTTGATTGGATCAGAACTACCGGGCAATATTGCACAATCATCGGATGCGTAATGCGCACATGTGCGCATGTTAGCTATTGCCTTGGCGACTTGTTCTTATCAAATTTATTTCTGGCAGACGGGCGGCAATCGGTTATAGCCTAATGCTGGTTTTGTTTAGGCTAGGTTGTAGACGGCCAGCTAACTTTCTGCAGGCTACTTGGTGAAAATGGAGAAAAATTGTGCTTTCTGCATGACAATCTTAAACTGTTGATATGGAACTGCCCTGTATTGACAAATCAGTTGAGGTGTTTCATTTCATACCAATACCAGTACTTCAAGTGCAGTAACTAATGCAAGTACCGCAGTTTGATTTTTTAAGGACATGCAGTTATTTAATGTTACATTACATCAAAATTCCAAATTTGATTCTTTAAGACTTGGATTGGCTTTCCAAATTGAAAACCTACTGAGTTGCAGAAGAGTCTGAAAGGTTGATTCGTGAAATATATACATAATCAAAGTTCCACAAGATTTATGTAGTANAGTAACTGTTAACAAACATATTATCATAGACNAAAAAAGTTACTGCTGTTTTGGAAAAATTTTCATTTTTGGCAATGGGCAATTGAATACAGTGCTGTACTGATTTTAACCCCCTTAACTTGATACTTCATTTTGTAGTTCTTTTCATTGTTCACCATCTTTACTTTCAAACACTGTTTTTGCTTTTTTGGTTTAAGCACCGTAGGCAGTTCTCTTACATTCAGTGCTCTTTTCTATTGTTTTGTTATTTTAACATTCTTTTTTTATTCATGACACTGTGTTTATTCAAACAGTGTGTACTGTGCCAACAAGTTAATCAAATATTGAAATTGCTGCAATTTCAAAAATTTTAGCTGATAAACCCTGATTTTTTAAGTTTTTGAAAAACAGGTACGGCACAAAATACACCATATTTTTGATAATGAAGCAGAAAACAAGATTTGTAAATTTTGGAAATGTCGGTATCGGCCGATATATCGGCCCATGAATGACCGGTATGTCGGTATCGGCCTCAAAAAAGCCATATCGGTCGATCTCTACCAATTAAATACAAAGTGCGTCAGGTTTTTCCTATTATCCCGCCTGTCCCGTGATGTTTGTTTACTATGGCAACGGGTTTGTTTGTTCAAAAAAAAATATACACAAAACATAATGAAAACGAATCCCAAACCACTAAACGAACACAACAACCATCCAATCAAGCATTTTGCATAGTTTGTCCCTTACAAATGGCTGAAGCAGCAAGACGAACGATGGTGGTTTGAAACACGTTGGTTGTTTTCTACATGGCTTGCATCTTGTTGTGACGAAAAGCCTTAAAAAGCAGAAATCAGTGACGAAACAAACGAAGCATTGGAGCATAAAATTGGGATAGTTTCATCAACACTAAAAAAGCCTTCAAAAAACTATGCATGTTTTATTTTGAGACGTTTCGGATTATTCTTAATNCATCTTCAGTCATAAAATAAAGCAATACCTGGCAATGCTAGCAATTCAAAACCAANAGACTCTGTGACGCAAGAAATAACAGTGTGACGCAAAAGACGTCCAAAGCAAAACCAAGACCGCCAACCCTGTCAAATTGTCCAACTCTGTTTTTGACTGAAGATGGATTAAGAATAATCCGAAACGTCTCAAAATAAAACATGTATAGTTTTTTAAGGCTTTTTTAGTGTTGATGAAATGAAGCATTGTTCGTAAGTTTCATCACAGTACCAAAGCCAAATCTGTGTTAATAAAATGAAAGAGAGGGATGCCGCGGCACGCCTTCATTATAGATAAAGTAACACGCATCTGATGCTGGAAATGTTTTTACTGCAAAAACGCAAATATCCTAGTCTACATAGAATTGAAAAAGTTTGGCATACAAACGCTCGAAAGTCGCGCATGGGCCATTCTGCCAACCGTTGTGGCATTTCTAAAATCTTTGGTGATGTCGTAGATTTTTGTGAAAAAGAAAGATTCCTGCATTCCTGAGGCAATACCAAGGACAAAATCTATTATGCTCACTTTGTACGATACTGACCGCAAAGGAGTGGTTGAATTAAAGGAAGCAGAAAATGAATCGATGTTTTTACGGAGGGGATGTTCGACAACACTTCATTTCTATCGAAAAAAGCCAGCTACATGTGGTCGCAACTCCGCTCGATCCAAGATTAGAAAAAAATGTTTTTTTCACGAAGAGAAGCTGATCAGACAGAGTCATTGCTGGTTCAGTTGGTTGCAGCAGCACGAACCGAAACCAGCAAAAGCCAAAAAAAGGAAAGAATCTCCTATGGAAGGATCAGATGAAGAAGCCGCTGATAGAAAACATCATAAAACAGACAGTGATTCTGCCAAGGCTAAGTNCTTTGCGTTTTTGGATGAGGAAAGCAGTTGCTCCGGCGACAATCCATCTCAATCAGAANAAGATCCATATGTCCGAACAAAACAGATGGTGGCCACGTGCTTGAATGAGCCGCATTGTGAAAGCTACGTTTGTCCATTACAGGTGCAGATGGGACAGTGCCAGAGATATCCAGAAAATGCAACAATAGCTTTGAAATATCTTAGCGCATCTGTAAGTTCAGTCGCCAGTGCAGGGGTGTTCAAAGTGGCAATACACCTGACAAACGGGAGTAGAACTCGGTTGAAACCTGATAATGTGAAAAAATCACTGTTTTTAAAACATAACTTCAAAGCAATAGGCGGCTATGACTCGATAATTTTGTCTGATATAAGATTGACTAGCTAAGTTAAACCGCCATGGTAGGAGTGCAGAAAGTGAAAGTGACACTTCTTGCTCTGACTGCGATGAGTAGAAGAAAATAAATGGAGTAACCGAGTAGCTAAAAATAAATCGGTAGTGACTGAGCGTAATAGGTTGATGGTGACGCATAAGAAAAACTGAATGAAATACACACTTATTTGGTTTATCAGTGTTTTTCATGTACTAGTGTCTGTAAAAGCCATATGATCTGGGCAAAAAAAACTCGTGTTTTCCTGTTACGGTTTTGTCATGTTATGTAAATATTGTCAAGTGAAGGCTCTTCTTTTGCTACGTTTTTGTCAAGTTGATTTTTACGTTTGGAAAACTAACAATAACAGAAAAATTTCTGTTTATTAACTGGTGACACGTGCTTTGCACCTATACGTTCGGCTGACAAGTTGCAGGTTGACATCTATTTTACTAAGATTTCTACTTCCTATTTTTGAAGAAACTCTTTGCTTTGCATTTCGAGAAATTGTAAGAACACATTTTCAGGATCGCATCCACCATATAGATGTATGTACATTACTCTTGTTTTCTTTCAAATAACTAAATGGAGAAATACGTTAGACTGCCTCGGCCGGGGCAAAATTTAATCCATTGCCCCGGATAAATTTAGTGCCCCGGTCGTTCACTAAATTATAGACCCCTGAGGGATTTACGGACCCCAAGTTAAGAAACACTGGACTAAAGCATTAACGGAATCGACCTTTTTAGCGTATTCGTGGAAATGAACTCCCTTTAATAAAAAGTTGCTGGTTTTGTTTTTTGGGGTGGTTATGAGGGAAAACATTGCAATGCCACGAAATTTGTTTCAAATCCGTTTGCTTGATAACTCAGATGGCTTTCATTTCAAGTCAAGATACGCGGAATTTCTAACCGTCTTTAAAGTCTTCGTTCAAATTTTTTTGTACTTTATTGTTCGGTTACAATGTAGAAACAATATTAAGAAACTGATTGGCTGAACTTGATGTGTTCCAAGGTAGCGAAAATAGTGAAAAACCGCCTGATCTCATTTTATGAATTTGATTGCGATACTTCTCCATTAGAGCCTATTAACGGAAAATTGTGGACCAACCTAAAGGAAGAGAACATACAATTATTTTGGTACCAATGGAACAGTAATTGCTTCATCATCAATAACAAGAAAATATCAAAATGGCAAAGCGAAACAAAGACAAACCCAAAAAAGACAAGTAATATCCTCAATATCCATTACATAACACAGATGATGGTGGGCAAGCAACGCGTGAAGACGGGTAGCTTTGTGTTATTCCGCAGTTAACAACTTGCTGACTTTTGTGCGCTCATCATACTTGTGCAGGTTGTCACTCTGGGCATCGCAACTTTGGGAGTAATTCACAGATCGGAAGACCTGAAGAAAAAATGTAAGGTAAGACCAAGTTTCCATATGTTGATCAGCTTCTGTAGTTTTATCTCACAACTAAGGTGCCTTGGTTCATCAGGAACGTACTGCCTGTCAATACGATACAGAGGGAATGGCAAAGAAGATGACAGCTCTGGACAAGAATCATTCACACTTTTTCCTTGTTGACAGCGGGAAGTCAGTGTATGGTGGTGAAATTGAATTTCGCGCGAAATTAGAGGCGCACATAGGTAATGAACCGTGTTAATATCGAGAAAATTCATTTAGGCTTCATTTGCCAGAAAAGAGCGAATGCTTTTTTGTAGGCCTTGCTGGCGCGTAATGGAACATTTTGAGTAAGAGAAATAGTTAAAATTAAGTGTTTGTTAATTGGCTTAGTCCTTCAGAAAGTGTCTTTAGAAATGTTTTTTTTAGCTTTTTGAGAAAACCGTTTATGAATTGCTGTCAGAGGTGTTGGGTTGCGACATTTTTTAGTTGTTTTTTTGTTTGGCCAGACTTTCAGAGTAGTCACCAAGAGCGAATGTTGCTACACGTGAGCGGCTTTGCAGCTCTAAGCAAGCAAACAAGCTCAGCTTAATTGTTTCGGCAACGTGCCAAGTACTTTTGAAACGCTGGTCTTCTTCTAAAACTTTCCGGCACTTTCCCCCTTAGTGAAAATATGCTTAATTCAAAATTCATGCGGCATTTGCTCGTGTGTCTTACCTCCGCCCGAAACGCCGTTGGTTGGAAGTTGTTAGAATGATGACTTTGATTGTATGGCGGAAGGTTAGACGCTTTTCTAGCATCCTTAGCCCCTTACCACCAGTGGACACATCAGCTGGTAAAAACATTGATGGTCACATGGTTTTTAATCTGATTTTGCGTGACGGCAATTGGCGACAGGGCGAAGCCTGTAATTTGCTTATTACCGGGCAGTTGAGGTGAACGCTCTTGCCCAGGAGCGCTACGGCCATTCACTTGTGGCCGTGGCCGTGGGTCGAACACCCAACCTTCCAATCGAGAAGCATGAGCTGTCACCGACGGCATTGTTTTCGTTGTAAGCTTCCATACTGGTCGAAATGGGGGTATTCAGATTTGTGGGAAATCCCGCTTTATCGTCTCTGGCAATGGATGCTGAAATGTTCGCTTGCTACGGGTTCGAACCTTCGCCCCTTTAAATCTACAGACTGGTGTTTGACTCACTAGGGCGGCCCGGGCGAAAGGCTGTTGTCGATGTCGTTACTGTTGCCATATTTTTCCTTTCAGTTTCGGAAATTCTTTCCAAAAGTTCCCTGAACAAGAAGCAACCGCTGATTTGCTGCGTGCTAGTTCAAGGAGGAAAAGGCTCTCTTCAGGTAAACCCACAGCACAGTATTTTTTCCCTCACGTATTCCGTTTACAGCAGAGGCTCCCTGTGACGCTGCACAAGACGATCAAATTCCGCTGCCATTGCACCATTTGTCATTTGTCTGCCTTCCTTTGTTAGGCCTGCAAAGCTCGCTCCAGCCATTCCAGATAAAAAACGTGTTTGCCTGAAACTTGCTCCACCCTGAACTACAGTGCACCTATGTAGAAAGCGTGGATTCTGCAGCACCAGTCTGGCGTATTGCGTTCCAACTTCTTTCTGTAAAACTTTTGGAACGTGATCTTTCTATTACCTGCTTTTACTGCAGACCGTCTACCAGGCCCTGCTTAATGAAACGCCGGTGGTCGTGGTTGGTGGCTCTGGTCAATGGTCAAACATTCTCGCGTCACTTTACATTTCTCCTCCGAGTACCATTGACGAGTCTGTCATTCAGGAGTTGCTTGAAGGTGCTTCGCTTTTTGTCAAGTCATTCGATACAATTGCGCGCCAAAATTTTGCAGTTCGGTGAAATTGGCGAAACAGTGTTTTGAATGGTCAAATGAAAATGCATCACGACGAGACGAGGCCAAGAACTTACATCGCGCAATTCTTATGTAAATATCAGATCAGCAAATGAACTGCTCCAACGCACAGGACCTCCAGACCTGGACAACGCAAGCAATCGAATGCATGAAGAGGAAGCACTTGCTCACAGTGTTTCACCTGGACACTAGTGGCGCTGCGAACCACCTTGATGTCGCCATACTTCAGTCTCTCCTTCAAGGTAATTCTCGTACTATAATCAGGCACAGTGGCGTAACTGACGGGGAAGAGGGGCGAGGAGTCCCCCTGGCAAGCTAACTGTAAAAATCGGGGCCCTTAGCTTGCATTTCGATATTTTGTATTATTTTGGTTTTCAGTAGATTGTGGTTTTTATGCGCTTTTCGAGGTGTTTTTTGTTTTTCTAGCTAGTAGGCTACAGACATCCACATCCGAATTCACTATCGTTTCTAAACTTTTTTCAAAGTGTTGGCTAGTGACCCCTGCGGTAGCCAGTGGGCCTTCTTCAGATAAGTTTTGTCTCCCCGGCTCAAACCTCCAGTTACGCCACTGGTCAGACATGGTATTAAGGCGAGCGTAGGCTACGACGAAGTTCAAGCGAATTTCGTGCTTGTTCACTGGTTCAGCCGAATGATTGCAGCGTCGTTACTATGCCTGACTTGGAACGAAGATAAACGCGCCACCGCTTCTGAAAGCTTACGCTTGTATGGCTGGTGTGTTTACAGCAGGCCCATCCGTGGGGTATCTGAACGGTAGCTGCTGGTAAACGAGTTTGGGTTGGAAGATCAAATTATTTTTCCGTACTCAACAAAAAGTGTGCTTTGCATGTGTTGAGCCGAAGAGGTTTTCAAAAAAAACGTTGACTAATTCTTTGCGCTTTCGGATTATTTATTGATTTTTCGCACTCTTGGATTATTTATAAATTCTTCAAGCACTTGGGTTCCTTATAAATTCTTCGCACTCTTGGGTTATTTTTATTTATTCTGCAAACTCTTGGGCTATTAATCAACTCTTGGGCTTTTTATTATTTCTTTACACTATTGCTTCATTAATTAATTCTCCAAACTCTTTATTTATTATTCGGTTTATTTATTAATTATTCACACAAACTTTGTTTGTTTATGCTCAGTTTGGAAACAAAGATTAGTTCGGTTCGTATCGAGCAAAATAAAAAAAAAATTCCCAACGAAAGTCGCCAAAATGCATTTGCAAAAAGCTCGCACCAGATTCACAAAGGTTTCCAGCAAGGCGCTGAAGCAGTGCGCACTACCTGTACGACGATGCGTTTGTTGACGCTAGGCTTGCGTCAGGGAAAGTGCTGAGCTCGTGAAAACGCTTCGACGTCATCGTTTGGTCGTTTCCTTGTGAACCATATGCATTGCTCTAAATTTAAGAGTACAGTTGTAACTATGAGGCCCATTATTCTGCTTTGTTTTCTTTTGCCTGTTTATCTTACAGTTAGAGATACTTGGTTGTACAGTATCTGTAAACCAAAGCGATGCGTTTCATATATACGTAATATAGAAATGTTTCCGTGTTTCTTTGAGGGGCAGAAAATATGCATAAACTCGCCACCACGATCCGAAAATCAGATGAAAGTTCATTTTCAGCAAACAAAATATTATGTTGCTGTTTTGTCGGCCAGCCACAAGCCTTGCTTAAAACTGCTTACAACAACACACTACAGAACGCACGCATTTCCAGTTTTTACTCAATCATTTATTTCGAATCTCGCATCCCGTAAATCTTACTAATATCAGAATGCGGGCGTCGGTCTAATTTAGCATTTATCGCATTTGTGCATAAGTGTTGCCGAGAAAATGGAAGAGTTAATATTTTTCTTCAGACGAAACTTTTGCAGTGTAAAAACGCCAAAAGGACAAACAAATTTTATAAATCCAACCAACTTGATACGAGGCCAGAAAAAGGCCAAAAAGCCAAATTAAATTTTGCAGGCCAACCAACTTGGAAAGAGGCCAACGTGGCAACCCTGGTTGAGTGTTGTTTTTGAAGCTTGCACTGTCACTAACTACGCTAACCAGCCAAGGCTATTATTCCCTATTGACACTAAACTTGTTTTTAATGCTTTGGCAAACCTGTTTGCTCCTGCGATTTCTTTCGTGAACTAATGTCACATGTTCAAAATATACTTGCTGTACATGTAAAAATTGATTGAAGATTCTGTGGTTTAGCCACTTTGTTTTCTATTGTCTGAAATTACTAGCGTACTTTCCTTTTAATAGTAAATGTTTAGTAATAGTAAATGTTTAATAGTAAATGTTTAGTTAATAGTTAATAGTAAATGATAATCCATTTGAAAACTTAAAAGCGTTGCTGCCAACATAAAAAATGGAATCGCTCAGTTTTGTTGATATTCCAAAAACATTTTTCCATCCCTTGTGCGCCACTGTTGCTGCCGTGATATGCAACTCCATTGTTAGTTAGTGTTATGAACGAGTTGTTACATGCGGTAACACTATTCATCATTGCACAGTGGGTGGTTGCGAATGTTCTTTATGCTTGATCACATGAATATGTCCTGCGTAGTTAAGATAGTCCAACTGCCAACCAAAACATTGAAACACGAATCTGAACAACTTGCAAAAGTGTCTCGGAAGAATCTTCGAGCTGGATAAATGCTAGGACATGTAAAACAATGCACAAAGTTTCATTTCACTGTTTTGAACGCCTGTTATAAGAAGCGTGCCTTGATTTGAAAGTGATTTGGTGGAAATAGTTTCAGTGCAAGTCCAGTGTCTTACCAGCTAGCCATGGGCGACTGGCTTCCGCAGAAGGTATTCCAAGAGAGGGAACAAAGTCGACATTTTGCTGATGCTTCTTGCGTTGCTGACAATGCAATGCAAAAGGACATCCACAAACGTTTCATCCTTTCTACGCCACAAAGAAAATGCCCAGTGTTGCGCCGACACAAAAAGAGTTTTATTGGCATCAATAGGCAGGTATCTCGCAATGATTCACAAAATAGGACACTTGCACATTTTCAAATCAGGGTACTGCTTAAAGAGAAACTGAGTAAATTCAAAGCGTTGCCACTTGCCATGGTCATTAACCAATCCACAAATTATGACTTATTTTCCTTATCAGACCTCGCCAGTGTCACTTTAAACGACAGTCGCAAACGACTCGGACCCTGTGCAAAGCGATCAAACACTCTTTCAACAAAGCCTTGTGTCTGCCTTTGCTAATTTTTTCACGGTGAGCGCTCACCACACATAAACCGGACAAGCGTTCATCTGCTGACGTAGTCGATCGAAGCCACGTTTTCGCTCTTAGCAAAGTACTGAACGATCTCTCTGCGGTGCAGGTCGTTACTGGAAGAGTTAGGGCAAGACTAATCGCATGAGGGACAACGGGAAACAAATCAACGCGCTTTAGCATTCCGCGAAGTTCCCCGGCCGTAGTGTGTAGCTCATGTTTTTCTCTCCACATTTCGAACCATTTTGCCGCTTCAGCTCATGGATTTATTTATTTATTAACGAACAGCCAATGACAGCAGGCCAAAGCTTGAAGAGTACATTGGTAACGTAGAGATTAACAAAAAAATAGATTTAAAAAAAAATTTAGATTTTTAACATGTTACAGCGCCACGACAGTTTCAACATGTTTCGTGTAATCTTGCTCGCTCGTTTGAATCTGTGTTTTGGATAAAGTGAGAAAAAGCCGAACGGCTGCTTGTTTTCAGCAGAAAAATGGTTTTCTAATCAGAAAAATTATCGAATTAAGATAGGCACAAATATCGGTTTGCGAAAATATTCTTCTACTGTTGATGCGTGAACATATGCACGAGACATTTGGCACAAACACTACTATGGTAAACGCGTAGATCGAAAGACAAACTTTCGGCTAATTTCTGTACTTGGAAAAGAGCTACTTGTATCGCTCTTCTGCGTTTTGTCGCTGACAACGGAACACCAGTAACAGGTCTTGGATATGAAATTTCGCCTTTCAAATGTCAAGCAGAACAGCTTAACCATCCGCTTCTGGATGCGCTGAGTAAATTGAAATAATAACCAAGCTAACAAAAGACTCTGCTGAACGGCAAAAAAATTTCAGCTGATGGGCTTCCTATCCATTTTTACTTATCACTGTGGTAGTTATGTGCACAACTGTTGGAACACTTCCCCGAAGCTGGTACAAAAAAGTCGTATGCTTTGTATCGAGTGCCGCACAACAGGGGGCACATTTCGAACAAGATATCTTCTTTTTGGAATATCTCAAAAAAATTTGGTACAATGGCTTTTGTGACGCCAACTTAATTTCTAATTTCCGGAACTGATTTCAGGTTATGACCAAATTCAGTGTGTGTGCAGAGCAGTGAACAAATGCTGCTGTCGGGCAACAGCTATTCATTGTTTCTCGCTCTCTTGTGGAAGCATCGCTACAGATTGACTCATATTTCTTAAAAGTATAAAACCGCGTGGCATACCGCTATCAACTGTCGTAGTCTCGCTGCATTAACTGCCAAGATGTCTGTGTTTAACCAGTGGGTTTTGTGAAAATGCGCAGAAATTTCGTGTAACTCGAAGCGAACCCAAGGTTTGTTGTAGTTTTACTGTTACGCAATAAAGGCCAACAGTAGGACGATTCGCTCACAAGATTCGCAACCTGCCTCTGAAAGGGGAGGAACGGGCATGACTGAACTGTAATCGCATATTGCCTGACAATAGAAACAGAGCACCTAGCTGACTGGTGCGCAGTGCAAGTGTAATACCGGAAAATAAACTGTAATTGTAAGAAATAAATCGATCAATCGAAATAAAGCGAACAACTTCATGTTTTCTAGTAACTTTAGGTTCCTAATCTAAGTTTCCAAGGAGACGGGCAAATTCTCGTTTCCCCCTTGCGGGCGCCTGTGCAGCTAGCCCAGTCAGCGACTCCTTTCAGTACACAAAATTTTCGATTCAAAACTGGGATTCGACGTCTTGGCAACGAGTTTACCGAAATTGTAGAAAAAGCCGATACAGTCTCTCGGGTAATTCCCTGCTTGCCGATCAGTTACGAGTCGCTGTAGATTAGTTCCTTGGTATTAAACCAGGGGTGGGGAACCTGCGGGTCGTGGGCCAAATGCGGCCCGCATGAACATTTGATATGGCCTGCATCAGAATTTTCGTTACCTAAGTTAAAGCACAGCATCGCGTCAAAACGAAGCTCCACAAGCAGGTGCTTACATAGTCAGTCAGTCAAGAGAAGTCACTCTTCCTCATAGTTTGATAAAGGTAGAATTTTGGGATAAAATCAATTCTTTATTTGCGGCCCGCCCGCGATAATGCACAATTCGTGCGGCCCGTGATAGTAAACAGGTTCCCCACTCCTGTTTTAAGCTGTGGACGTGTTTCATGGTTTGCAACGATTTTCGTTTTTCTTCCTTTTTGTGTAAAATCAAGGTGTTCCTTCACGCACGGATCCGTTTGTTCCTGTATAAGGTCAATCTTTTGCTGTTCTTATGCTAGAGAGAGTACTTTGATATGTAAAAAATGACAATCCTTGTCCTGTTTGCATGCACTGAGCTCTCTTCTCCGTTGTCGCAGAGGCTCCATCTGGCGATGACAA
>JGI24159J19872_10002809_pt1 | contig 21134 bp, 21 predicted proteins | sample Ectturendosymbi4_FD_19872 | JGI IMG/M metagenome (IMG submission 19872) | reverse complement strand
AATTTGTTTGCTTTAGATCATAACTTTTGAACCAGAAACGCTAGAAAGTCAATCAAAGGCTCAAAAGACTCAGACTCGAGCCTAGTTTCCAATGAAAACTTCAGTAAAACACTTTGGCCTAGTGGTTGGGTCCTAGGTCAGGCAACATGAGCCAAAATGACCCCAAAACTACTTCACTTATGACGTCAGTCACAAAAAATCCGCATCCCTAACCAAGAAAATTTTTTTTGTGTGCAATCTAAAAGACTGTCCAATTCATTTGAGCCCATGAACAGCTTTCTAGCACAATCGGTGGAGCTAAGGCATTGGTAAGGCAACCGAAAACTGCTGTTTTTTAGGCCGAAATCTAAGTACGAATATATTGTACGCTGGTTCTCAAAGTGTTAAGAAGAACAAACATTACTACAAGGTACCAAAAACCAATGCATTTGATAAATGGCTCATCGTACGCAAGTGTTGCATAATAAGCCTATTTAATAAAAAGCATCAGCCAAATGCTGTGAACAGATAGATAAAGAAGTCGATATCTGGCAGTGTCTAAACAACCAAACCTGGTTTTCGCTTATCTTTTTTGTGATGATTCTAACTTCGCATATCTGTATTCAAATACATGTGCTTTCCACGATGTTGATTTCCTATTAACTCTTTGGCGTCCGGCTGCTTTCGGGGATTTTCGGAAAAAAACGCCTTAACGCATGTGGCCTTGTGTAGGAATTTCTCCGGTCTGGTATGTTCTACAGACCTGGTAAAAGTCTCTCGAAAGAAAATTTTTTGCTTGGGGTGTGTGGGTTTTTTTGAGTGACATCATAAGCGGAGGACTTAAAGTGTTAACACGTTCACTACCAGCATACAAATATATTGTACTTGAAAATCACCCTAAAATCAAGCAGTTTTCAAGTGTCTTAGCGACAACATACTCTTCCGCCGATTGCACTAGAGTGCTGTTCAAAAACTCAGCAAGTCTTCGAGTCTACAATGAAAAAAAAATTAGATTTTTGGTTTTTTTTTTTTTGGTGAGTGACATCATAAAGTATGGTAGGTTTTTGGCCATTTTGGCTCATGTTACCTGGCCTAGGGCACAACCATTAGACGGAAGTATTTTGCTCTTTTCTTTGGAAATAGGCTAGAATCTGAGTCTTTCAAGCTTTTGATCGACTTCTAGCGTTTTTGGTTCAAAAGTTATGATCTGAAAACAACAAATTAATTAATTTTTGATTGGTGGATTACTTATTTTGTTGTTTTTAGGTCATAACGTTTGAACCCGAAACCCTAGCAAGTCATCCAAAGTCTCAAAAGGCTTGGATTTTAAGCTATTTTCCAATAAAAACTTGAGCTAAAAACTGCCATCTAGCAGCTTGGGCCTAGGGCCAGAAGAAGTGGGCTAAAAAGGTCTAAAACTATTCCACTTATGACATTACTAACAAAAAATCTGAAACCCAAAAGCAAAAATTTTTTTAAATTGCAAACTAGAAGACTTGCCGAGTCTTGAGNGTTTGAACAGCTCTCTAGCGCAATCGATGAAGGAGTTTTGCCATCACTAAGAGAAATGTGAAAACAGCTTGATTTAGGCTGAAACNAAACTGGCTGCAAATGTGTTAAAGATTTGTTGATCGATTCCTTGCTTACCCCCATTGTGGCGAGTACATACTTGAATGAGCACTGCGATTCATCTATCTTAATAACCTAAACACATTTTAGGCATGTTTTTGCCCAAAAATTACACCACCAGCTTAATTGATCAACATAATTCAATGATTTGCAAGCTATATTTCTAGTGACAAAAGAGAACTGGATTCATAACAGGTCAATTGGAGTTATTTAGAAAAAGGATCACAACATTTAGAAAAAGGAACATAACTTCTCAAATTTATTTAAACAATTTGTAAGATGCAAAGTCACCCAGCAAAACTGCGAGTCAAAATTAGATGTTTTTCAAGGTTTCTACGTTCAGATACTATTAAATGATATGATGTCTCACAAAGATTCTGTGCAGCAACTGTCAGAAAAATTCGTGCTTGAATTTTTTCAGACAAGTTGTTGACAAGCCATTGTGTTATGACAATTTTATTTTGTGCAAAATCTAAGGAGTAACTTATTGTGGGAATAGTTACTAGAAACAAATTTTAATAATACATGATGTCTGTATTCTAAGTGTCAAACTAATTTCTGTTATTAAAATGATTTATTTTTTTAATCATCTGCTTATGATAAAGGTTTTGTTATTGTCCTTTGTTGGTGTATAATTCAATGCAAATATGTTGTTGTGCAGATGGCAGAAAAGAACGTGTTATGTTTGACAAAATCACATCCAGAGTATCAAAATTGTGTTATGGCTTAAACATGGACTTTGTTGATCCTGTAAGTTATTTCTGGCTTTTCTCTAACATAATTTGGCTCGTTGTTTACTATTAATTGTTCTTTTCTGATGTAACTCTCTGCTTTTACAATTGTTGAAGTTTGCAACTATATATGTTTTAGACTGCAGTTCATACACTTCTCATCATTTGGTTTTAGTGTAGTTATTTTTAATTCAACCAAATTGATTCAACTAAAAGACCTTGATATTTGGATTTTTTCTGATCTGCACATACCGTAAAACCTCTACCTCTATTTGAGCGCCATGGCGCTCTATTTTTCAACCCTTCCCTTGTAGTGGCGTTCTATTAAAGGTGGTGTTCAATTAGAGGGTGGCGCTCTATTTTTCGACTAGCTGGTCAGAATTTTGGGAAGATAAATTTAATTAATGAAACGAAAAAACATCTAACACAGTTAACATCTAACATCTAAAGAAGAAGAAAAAACATCGAACGTAACACAGTTACTGGTAAGTAATCAAAAATTCACTGGTGAAAATCAAGTGACACGTATGTTCTCATCGGGCTCTGCTGAAGTTTAACAAATGAATCTACGCTTTGATTGAGTGCCAAGTTTTCAATCTCAGCAATCGCATGATCAATGCGTGTTTGCCACGTGCCACGTGTTTGATGCGTGATCAATGCATGGCATGATGCTTCAGAAAACTGAAAGTACAAAGTGGCGTTCTATTAGAGGTGGCGTTCAATTAGAGGGTGGCGCTCAAATAGAGGTTTTACGGTATTCTCTTAAGTTCAAGAAAACAAATCATTAACACTTTGAGAACCGGCGTACGATATATTCGTACTTTGATTTCGGCCTACAACAGTTTTCGGTTGCCTTACCAACGCCCTAGCTCCTCCGCCGATTGCGCTAGAGAGCTGTTCAAAGGCTCAAACAAATTGGCCAGTCTAGTAGATTGCACTCGAAAAAAATTTTTTTGGTTGGGGGATGCGGATTTTTTGTGAGTGACATCATCAGTGAAGTAGTTTTGGGGTCATTTTGGCTCATGTTGCCTGGCCTAGGACCCAACCGCTAGGCCAAAGTGTTTCACTGAAAGTTTCATTGGAAACTAGGTTCGAGTCTGAGTCTTGAGCCTTTGATTGACTTTCTAGCGTTTTTGGTTCAAAAGTTATGATCTAAATTAAACAAATTAATTAATTATCTAATTAGTCAAATATTTTTACTAACTTAAATCAACTTTTGAACCCAAAACCCCAGCAGGTCATCCAAAGTATCAAAAGACTTGGATTGTAGCCTGGTTTCCAGTAAAAACTTCAGCGAAATGCTACCATCTAACGGTTTGGGCTCAGGGCCAGCAAAAGTGGGCCAAGGTGTCCTAAAAGTCCTCCACTTATGACATCACTCAAAAAAATCTGCACCTCCCGAGCAAAAAATTTTGTTTGAGTGCAGGCTAGAAGACTTGCCGTGCCTTTTGAGTCTTTGAACAGCTCTCTACCAAAACTAATTTAACTGCTGAGGGGCATTTAACAAAACTAATTTAACTGCTGAGGGGCATTGACTCGATAACCTTCCGGTTCCTTCAATGCCCTGGTGTCCGTGTTCTAATTTGTGTTTTTTCTAGCTGAATATTAATTATCGCCAAATAAACTCAACTCAACTCTACCACTTTCGGCACCTGAGTTATGTGTATGCAAAGCCATGTGCGATCTGATTGTTTTGGCACAAGAATCCTCAAAAGTGGGCAGACGCCAAAGTTTTAAGGATACACCATACTTGGTTCTGACTAAAAATCAAATGTATTTATGATTCCATACTAGGCTAAAAAAGCTTTTGTCATATCTGTACCTTGATACTTTTCAAGCTTTTCATTTTCCACAACATTAAGCTCTAGGTTTGTAAGCTTTTGAGGAATCAGGCGACTGGGCTCTGCTTTCATCTTTTTGCAATGATTCAGACTTACTTGTATCTTATTCAAGTAACTACTTTCCATATGTGAGATAAGCAAGAATTTTATTAGCAATTTTTTAATAGGAAATTGATTTGACGTAACACTACGCATTTTCAAATTTTTAATATTTGGTGTGGTTGTTTTAGATCAACTAAGTAGTAAATTTGATTAATAATGTGCTATCAAATCTGGTAAGGTAAGTTTTAATCCCGGTTGAGTCATATTGAAGACTTAAAATGATGCTTGCGGCCTGTCCAACCTCATCTTCAGCATTGATGGATGGGTGCAGGGAAACAGTTCATGAGCAGTGGTGCCATTGGCTTGTCACCAGTGGAGCATTCACTGTGAAAACAAACACGTGGCCCACAATGCAAGCAAGTGGGGATGGGTGTGGCAGACTATATACTTATGAAACTCTAAAAGTAGTAAAGCAACTAGTGTTCCATACTTGAAATGAATCAGCGCCTGGATGAGTTTTCTGTATTTGTACAGTCTACAGTACAAAGTCGACTTCTGCATATGGTCTACAAATTCTCAATTGGGTTTATATATGGATAATTCCTGGGCCAATGAAATATTGGTATATTCTTCTCTTTCATCGATTTTTTCAACATTTTGATGTGTTACAGGGTGCAAGCACCTGTTGAAAGATCTTGGAACCAGCATTATACCTCTTTTACTGCTCTGAAACAACTCTTCAAATAAATGCATCATATTGTGGCAAGCACATCATTCCTTTGATTGGCTGAAGTCTTCTGATATTGTAGTAAACAAAACATCCCAAAACATAATATTCTGCAGATGCTTAACAAACTGATTTATGTATATGGGAAGTGCAAATCTTTTCAAATGTTCTTCGAATGTGCTGATGCTGACTTCTCTGACCCTGTACAAAGAAATCGCTTTCATTCACACAAACAATTTTTCTCCCTTGTTCTTTTGTCCATCGCTTTCATTCACACAAACAATTTTTCTCCCTTGTTCTTTTGTCCTATCTTTGTACTTTTTTGGCAAACTTGCATGATATTTCTTTCATTACTTTGGTTAAAAACTCTTTTTTTTACCAGTCTTGTGGTTTTTGGACCAATTGCGATGAGACATCTGTAAACTGTACAAGAACTGATTTGATACCTTTCTCCTTCAAATCTGTATTCAGTGCATCGTTCATTTTGCAAGGACCTTTCACACTTTGTTGGAATAAGTAAGCATCGTCTCTTGGAGTGGTTTTCCTCTCATGACCACACTTCCCTTTGCGATAAGAAACCAATCAGTATCTTGTTTCAGTTTGTTGACACGGCTGGCAGTTGCAAGACTCACACCAACCACTGCAGCAATCTCTCTATTCATCTTAGATGTGTGTTCGTTCAATGTTACGATCTTTGCACGTTTCCTGGTTGTCATGCCCATGACAATGGCAGTTCACTGACAACTATTTTACAGTTGATTCAAGAGATAGGTTAGGTAATAGTGACCTGACACAATGACTGCATCAAACAATTAATAGAAATGACTATTCATTTAAAGTAAAAGATCATAATGCTTATACAAACTTCATAATGATCTTCAACTGCAGGGAATGAGATTTTCTATTAAAAAAACACAATGTTTCAATTAAGTTGTGCAAGGTCTAGCTTAAAAACTTTTCGTCATTTTTTATTTTTGACCAAATTGACAAATTTTTTGTGGTCAATGACTGAAACTAAGAACTACATTTTTAATATCTATTCTATATTAACATTGCCAACTCAATGCCATGTCTTACTATTTGAAACCACTAATACTTAAGTAATGTTGTACGTCTAAGTAGCTGCTCAGCCTATCTTTAACCTAATGGTTAACACAGGAGTGCTAAGATGTGGTTGCACCTGGTGACCAAAACTTGGACTGCGCGAGTGAGATTTGCAGTGACGTAACAGTGCCTAGTTATCAGGTTAAGTGCAATATTATGGCAAAGCTTATGTGTGTGTTGCTGAAAATTTCTGCATGCTACTAAAATTCACTGAAAAATTTTTACTCCTGGGCTAACAGCTACAGATTTTAACCTTACACCATTGACGAAAGCTCATTTTACAGGTATTTTCATTATGGAAAAACATTGTGATTGTTTTTTCTGTTTTTTTCAAACAGTTGTTTTTGGATTTCATAAAATTACAACATTCTGGGATATATCACAGTAAGTACCATTAGGCCCAATTAGTAGCTGACCTCATTATCCCAAGTTGATGTTAATTTATTAATAACAACAAGCAAAGAAATGTGTAGCTAAGAGGGGGGATTTGGTTTATTTATAAACATATTTCTGCTTGAGAAAAGCAAATATGCAAGACAGGAACTGTGGTATCGACACACAAAAGTAACAATGGAGTTTGCACATAATATTGTTTGTAATGTGGCCAGTCATTACAAAGCAAATTTGTCTTTGCCATACTTGTGTACTGGTGCATCACAAAAACAGTTTTGCAATCACACAGGTGCATGTCTGAGTACAACTTACCGGTAAGTGAAACAGTGACCTGACTTAGAATATAAAAGGTAACGGATTTCATTTTTCAAAATATGATCCATTCAAGTGGAATCTTCTGTATTATAAGTTGGACCAATGTTGCAATGATGGAATGTTCTGGAATACTAGGTTGTTGAGGGATCAAAACGCATTTAGTTTGAATCTGGTCCTCGTCTAGAATGTGATGTAATTCTGTAAGACTTGGTACAGTCATTATAAATTTTGCAAACGAGCCTAAAATGCAATATAATATATAGAAAAAACACTTAAATTTTCATCTAAAATAATCTAAATCTTTCTTATTGACCAATCATGTCGTTTTTGAAACATGGCATGGTGTAGGTTGTAGACCAATTCTAGCTTGTTTTAACAGTATCAGAAAAATAGTAAAAATTTAGTAAAGTCTGTCTTGGACGCATGAACTGTCCAAAATCAGATTAAAGTCACAATTTACTTTCATGTTAACTAACAAGGCGTGCTGTGTTGTCAATGTCATAATAGATTGTTGAAGGATCAAATCACATGTTCGGGAATGATCTGATATTTAGTAGGCATTAATTTCTGCTGGGATCTTTTTTAATCAATACCAAAAAAACAAAATAAAATTATTAAACTACTCTTACTTTTCACACCCGTGTCTCTCCTGTGGAAGGTTCCAGCGGCAGCAGTTCTAAAAGATCCTGAAATAACTCAGTTTTCAGCAACCTCTGATAGTTCTGGCTTCATAATGGACAGAACCAAGCCAGGCTGAAGATGTAATCATGCTACATGGTTCTCAGACTACCTTTGGGCTGTTATTCTGCGGGTGTACTCAGCAGGACTCACCTCGCCAAAACTATTTAAGCTTTGTACCATTAAAAAACTACACAAAACAACAGTTTGTTAAAATGTGAGTTTGCATAACCAAGTGGTTTGCAATGAACAAATAAAATTTCTATTGCACCATGACTCAAAAACCATTCATTCAAATAATTTTTTGATGAGTTGAAAATGAGCTGAGCAACTTCGCAATCTCCCGTGATTATGGAAGAAACTGAAAAACCTTAGATCAAATCGACAAGCCTTGTTTTATTAGAATGATCCTTGATATTATGCATTTTTTATTCTTTGTTCAAAAGTGATGCCCTGATGTGCTTTTTCAATATTGCCTGTTTCATTGTTGTATAACTCAACATTTGACAGGCAAAAATTACAATGAAAGTGATAAACGGCGTATATGAGGGGGTGACCACTGTGGAGCTGGACACTCTTGCTGCGGAAACTGCTGCACATATGACCACTACACACCCAGATTATGCTGTTCTCGCTGCTCGTTTGGCTGTGTCAAACCTTCACAAAGAAACTAAAAAAGTTTTTAGCGGTAAGTTGAAATTTTACTGTAATTGTGAAAATACCCTACAAGTTAAGGTTGTAAGTGAAATGTTGCCTGTAATGCAAGTTTGACCTTTAAAAACAAAGTTTTGTTACAATATTCGTAAGGTAAGCCACAATTTGTATAGCTTCAACTGAGATAAAGCAAAAGTCTTGCGTCCATAATATGTTTGGCAGCGGATAGTTATTTCAAAATGTTTGCTGATATCACTTCTGGAATTTAATAGTATTTGTATTGTCTTGTACTGGCCCATTTTTAGTTGATTTATTTGTTTAATCAATGTGCTTTAAAATGCCAAAGTGAATCATTGTATAGATTAAGAAAAATAACGAATATTTAAATTGCAATGACGGAGCATTTTAATTAGTGCTTTCGGCTTTTCAAAGTGTTGGTTACTACTCGACAATTGCGCTTTTGTGCCATTCGTATGACAAACTCTGTTTTCAGCTGTCATGGAAGACTTGTACGAATACATCAATCCTCGTAACGGGAAACACTCGCCGCTGATCTCGAAAAACACACGTGACATCATTGTCAGAAACAAAGAGGTTAGAAACCATCTAGCAGAGAATGTGTAACAACATTGGCTCGTATAAGAGGATGATTATATGCAGAAACTGCATGCAAGTTTAAGAAGTTTCCTGCTGTTCTGTATATTTTAGTATGTGTGTTGTGGTCGTCTGGAAACGCTACTCTTTCATTTCATTTGCCGAAATATTGTAATTTTAAAAAATGTTTATTTCGGCCGAGTATCTCGAATCGCGTATCTTGCTACACGGATGAAGATCTGCAACTTGGTTTTCAACGATGTGGCAGCACTGGGTATCTAAGAAGTCAAGATGTTTTTTTTCATAGCATCTGCAGTGTGGCACGATTGTAACAAAACGGCGGCCTCGGTCCGCCAGAGTGTGCGATCGATAATGCAATCTATACCAAGTTCGCGAGCTTAAGGCCAACACGTAAAACTGAGGCATCGTAGAAGAACTCGGCCGTCACACGTCTGCTTTTTGTTTAGTTGTGGAAAATTTGATAAATTAAAAAAATTATTTCTTTCGCAGAAACTATACTCTTTTTTTTCAGAGATTAAACTCGGCGATTATATATGATCGGGATTTCAGTTACAACTTTTTCGGATTTAAGGTAAGCAGTGGCAGCTCCTCGTTTCACAGTTGAATATTATGCTGTAAAACGGGTGTGGCGCTCATTAAATAATTGCCAACACCGGAAGAGGCAAACCGAATTTTTTCTGATTTTTACAAAAGCAGCCTCGCGTCTGAGCGTCTTCATAGCCTGTCATGTTTAAGGCAGGAAAGTCCCATCAACGGTGAAATGCGTTTCCCGGCACGTGAGCAAAAAAGTCATGTACGGAAAACTCTGTACACCCTTGAGCTGCTTAAAAAGATGTAGTTTTATGTGATAATTTACCAGCTATTACCTTTTTGTATGCTGTTTTATTTTGCCATAAAGACTTTGGAAAGATCTTACCTGCTGAAGTTGAATGGAAAGGTGGCCGAAAGGCCACAGCACATGCTTATGCGTGTCGCCATTGGCATCCACGAAGAAGACCTAGACGCGGCAATTGAGGTGAGTAGTGGAAGCTATCTGAGCGCATGCTGGTATGTGTTTTGTGGCTGCTTTGTGTGGCTCCAACACTTGAATTCTGTGTTTTCGACCACGACGTTGATTTCCGAGCGGGTATATTCTTTTGCGACAGACCTACAACCTTCTCTCTGAAAAATGGTTCACGCACGCATCACCCACCCTCTTCAATGCAGGCACCACCCGTCCTCAGCTGTCCAGGTATTGACGCGGTCAGTTCGATAGCACGCTCGATTTCTAGGGTACTGAAAAGAAAGAGGATATGTCTTTTCTGACTCGAAACCCTTGAGTTATTTTTCCTAGCAGAATGTTGTTGATCATGCTCACGCGCATAAAAAGTTCTTACTCATTACCTCAACTTTGGGGGGTTAAATGCAGTGGGGCGTGACACGCAAAAAATTTATTCAAAAGTTTTGTTTCCTTGACTGTGTGCTTTTGATAAAAAATAGTGGTTCTTGGCATTGCTGTATAAAGGTTGTGTTAATAATCTATTTATTGCTATACGCATTACGTACAATGTAATTCGGTTCAACGATTTGGAATATTTTGCACAATTTTGGAAAAGACATTGCGGAGAATATAAAAGGAAAGTTTAAGTGATTTTAATTTCATTTCGGCAAAATGACATTAGATCTCCATTTATACCAACGCTTAGAATATGCTAACCTGTGTTCGTATAAATAGCTTGAAAAACGGGGTCTGCAGTCTTTGGCTGGAAACTTGCCAATTCATGCTGGTCAAGCTTCATGGTTGCATGGACAAACCACCCGATAACTGAAAAATAGGCTTTCTTGAAATAGAGACGCAGAAGTACACATTTTCAAACCGCGACAGCACGTGGCAGACCAACATTGCTAATATGCAACGTGGAGTGAGTGTATCTTTGGTGCCTTAAACCAGGCCGAGAAGTTTTTGTTTGAATAAAAGGAACTCTTTTCGCGTGGGGTTTGCGCTGTGAGTGCGGAAATCTCCATCACTTGCGAAAGATTCTCGGCGGTAACCCTTGCGGGCGTGTTCGCGCTGCACGATTATGATTTGTTCTTGCGCCGAAATACTTTTTTTGACTTTTGACTCAACCCGGAGCGAAATCTCAACTTGTCGATGGCGTTCCTCAGGCGCCTGTCGAGACAGTGGGCTGCTTGATTTTAGGCCGTCGAAAATCATTCCAGGGTTTTCGCTCCCGCTTCCCGCGCTGATAAGCCTCACGCAGGCGCAGGCGCTCAGTTGGATGCTGGGATTTTGCGGCCCTGTACACGTTTGCTTCACCGACGAAGCTCCAAGCTGCGCTGTGTTGCCTTAGTAACTTAATGCACCGGCCGCGTTAAAGAACTTACTGCGAAAGCCGATCCGGATGTCGCTGCCGTTAAAACGTAAACCTGAAAAACGTATTTTTCGAACGAACCACAATTGAGCAGCGTAGTACGCTGCTAAAACTGCATTAGCAGCAGGGTGTCACGTCTGCTGTATTGATCGACCAGCTGCCATGGCTAAAACTTGCATGCCGAAGACACTGGATAACGAGCTGCTGCAGTGGTTATTAGTGAATCTGCACTGTCTTTGTTGGGATGGTAAAATCCTCGGTATACCCTACTTGTTATACTTCCGTTGTAGTTTGGCGGCTCGATTCTACTCGCGTTTCGATGGATGTGCCCACGCCATGCCCACCGCTCTGCGTGCACTTAAGCAAGCGACATTTTTTGAAACGACAGCCCTTTTCACTAGTGCCTGCACACTGCTGTACTTTTCACAAGTCTGGCATAAGTTTGATTCCGGCTATGAAACAAACGCCTTACTTTCATGCTTACCTTTGCAGTGTGCAGACATTTTTCAACCGTACTTTATTCGTGGGGGAAAGTAAAAAGTAGATTTTGTTGGGTCTAATCTATGAATCGCATTGTAGACATCCTAATGCCCACTTTTAACTAATTTTTTTGAAGGGGTCCAATTTTGTTGGCGGACATTCCTCCTAAAATTCCTTCTTCACAAAGAGTGGGAGCGCAGTTCACAGTTGAACGGCACAAGCACATTGGCGCCCACAAGCGGAGTAAAGAACGCAGGCAGAACCACCAGCAGACAATGAGCGCTGCACACCCAAAAATCAACCCGCTGCAGGCACATGGACGAACTGTTTAACGGTGTGATTGCTTTTTTAGTTGCTTCCTTCTGACAATGTCGGATGACAGCATAGAGGGAATATACGACACGCTCAAACAGTGCGCCTTGGTCTCGAAGTGTGCCGGCGGCATCGGCCTCGCCGTGCATTGCATACGAGCGTCCGGGAGCTACATTGCTGGGGTGAGCGGCTTGAGTCTGCTGTCATGAAAGCGTATTTAATAATGAGTATATATCGGTTAATAAGTATATATCGTTGCGACGTCAGAGCAAAATCTGCAGCAACAAAAGCTTGTCACGCCTCATAACCTGTTGCTTGTTGTGTTGCTGGGCAACAGTCATAATCGCAAGTCTTCGGTGTTTTCTTTAGACCAACGGCAATTCGAACGGCCTCCTTCCCATGCTGCGAGTTTACAACAACACAGCAAGATACGTCGATCAAGGGGGCAACAAGGTAATGGGCGTTTCAATTTAATGGGATGTGTATTGGGTGCAAGTCTACTGTGCACGTCAGATATTTATTTGTTGCGGTAAGCCTTGCTGAGCAAAACCCTTGATGGTCGGTGGTTTCACAACCCTTTATGAAGCACAGTTGGACGTTACGGTTTTTGTCAAACTGAATTGAATTTCTACCTAGAACTGAGAACCTGGAAAATTTATTTGATGATTTGCTCGATAGTTTGCCAAACAGCGTTTATCATGCTCTGTTCTTTATCAATTACGTTTGTTAAGTTCTTTTGGAATTACCGAAATTAAGCAACTGCGAATTTTCAAATGTCAAAACACCAATGCGCAACAGCGTTCCACGCGAATACGTTCGATTGTTGTTATTGTGTTTGCTTTTGTTACAGCGACCCGGAGCCTTTGCCATTTATCTGGAACCTTGGCACGCCGACATTTTCGATTTCCTCGACGCGAAGAAGAACACAGGTGCGCTGCCTGGCGCTGTGAAAATGGCNTGATCATATCTAGTTCGGCCACGAGTTTCAAGCATCTAAACCAGCTATGTCCAACCCAAATGGCTTACTGGGCCAAAACGTATGTCACTCTCTTAACCAGGGCCGCACATTGAATGACAAATTAACGAGGGCCGCACTTTGAATGGCTTACTTTGATCTTAAAAAACTAAAATTAGCTTAACCTAATCTACTGAAAGCGTTCGAATCCTAACTGCAGTGGTAACAGACGTGATAAAGTGGCATTGAGGACTACTTGCATCAAAAATGTCAATTCAAGATTATCAAAATAAGGACTGGTTGTCAGTACTGCAGACTGCAGCTGAAACCTAAACTGGGCCGCACAAAACCTTCGACTGAGCTGCGGGTCGGACACAGCTGATCTAAACCAAGCGCACGTGTCTGCTGAGCACGAATGGATAGTCCATGTTCAGACCCGCCCAAGTCTTTGGCATTGTTAAAAATCCGTCGCTTGATCAATGCTGCGAGTTTACGACTACACATCTCCGCCCGTCACGCGAGAGGCCCGGGTTCGATTCCCCAACCACTTGTTCATATAGATGGGCAATTGGCCGTAACAGTATCTATCTTGTCCAGATGCTCGCTTCAAACATACAGCTAAATCTTTCGTTCGCTGTGCAGCACTTGGGTATTGTTTTTAATCAGCTGCAAGAACTGTTTATCAAAGCTTACTGCCGAACTACTTAGAAAAAACTTCGCACTTTGTCCAATGTGGCGGCAAAAGCAACCATGTTCGTCTGCCTGCCTGAACGGTCCGCTTTCAACTTTTCAGGGAAGGACGAGGCCAGAGCAAGAGATCTGTTCTACGCGCTGTGGATTCCCGATTTGTTCATGGAGCGAGTTGAGAGTGACGGCGACTGGTCCTTGTTTTGTCCTGACGAGGCCAAGGGACTGCACGATGTTTGGGGCGAAAAGTTCGAAGAACTTTACATCAAGTAAGCTTTCGCTCTCTTGCAGAACGCAAGTGTTTTTGGACTAAACACGTGTACAGCACGCCTGGGTGCGTGCAGTTGGAAGTATCAGAGCAGCGTTTGCTTTGAAACGTCACCAAGCACAACCGTTGTTTTCGTTCGAAAGTGGATAGATGAAATTTAATTGTGAAGACCCGAGCATTTCCACCGCAACAAATAAAAAGTTAAAAAAATACTTGAAACTGAACCTATTATGGCGGTGTGCGTCAGCTTTTTGTTTTAATCGAAATGTCAAATTCTCAGACGTTATAAACGAAATGTCTAGTCGCCGGTAGTTTGCGTTATTAAATAGGGAAGATTTTTCCTAATTTTGGGAGACCCAGGCAAGTTCGAGACGAACAGTTGCTGGGATTTGGGAAACACAGACTTTTCTTGTACCGCCATTTCAGGGAAATTTTTAACCGACTCTATTGTAGACTGGACTGTGGTCGTTGTGCCTGATTTCTCGTTCCACGAGAAACCACACGAAAAAAACGAAATCTTCCGATTTTCTGTCAAGGTACGAGCAAGAAGGCAGGGCCCGAAAGACCATTAAGGCGCAGAAGCTGTGGTACGCCGTCATCGAATCGCAGATCGAGACAGGAACGCCTTACATGCTGTACAAAGACGCCTGCAACGGCAAATCGAACCAGCAAAACCTTGGAACAATCAAGAGCTCCAACCTGTGCACCGAGATTGTCGAGTACACAAGCCCTGACGAGGTGCTGAGCTGTAGATTTTTCTTGTTTAGCTTGTAGTTGGCAAAGGATGACATTTTTGAGGTTTGAATGTAGCCTGTGGGCCTGTAAAATTAACATTAGAACTCTTATTTTGTATAAGCTAAAAGTCCAAACAGCGTATTCTTAAAATCCGAATTTTTTTTTACTTCGGATTTTAAGAATACGCTGTGTTTGGATCTTTTTGCTTATATAAAATACATGCAATAACTGGGTTCTCGGGAGATTGTCGGTATTTTCTCATTTCCTTGATCTTGTGCATTAACGAAGTGCAGTGGTTGTGTATTGTTGCTACTGCATTATTNTCGTCTCTTAGCTTGGTTTTGCTGGGTTCGCCACAAAGTGGTNGTATTTTTAGCGCAACGCTTTTGTATAACGCACGGGTATCATGTACCTCCAGTCGCGAACATTCGTGAATCTACCGGACAGTATACAGTTTATCATACCATGCCTGAGTCCTCGTATTGGCTGTAAATCCAGGACCCCTAGGAGCGAGAAAAAAGTTTTTGGTGGCAAAGTTCAACCAAATCGTTTGGCTGCTTAAAGTTGCATGCATCGCATTTTTTATTTCAACACCGTTTATCGTATAAACGCATTACGCCTATCAAACCTCAAACTAACAGGAACATAGTTTTACTTATTTCAATTAACTGAAATTACAAGCAGCTGGACCAAATGCACTTTAGTCCTTCGCAGCCTCCCACACACAATTTCCAAATTGGTCTGCTTGAACCTTATCGCAGGAACATCACAGCGGTGCAGTCAAACTTACCGTGTGAACGCTATCTATGTGCGTGGTCTTTCTAAACTGTTAGCGCTTCATTATCTATGCTTGCGTTGCTTCGTTTACGTGTGTGTGTTCCCTGCTAGCGCCATGTGTACGTGAGTTGTACTTTGTTGTGTGCGGGTGTAAAGACGTTTAAGCAAACTTTGGTAGTTGGAATAGCCTTGTCGGATATCCCCTTAGCTGTCTAAGTGATTTAATCGTTAAGGATTTGAAGGTCTTTTTTTGTTGACAATCGAAATTACTGTAACTTCTCAGTGGCGGTGTTCGAAGGTGTGCGCCTGAATCGTGAGTAACCTGTGCGCAGGGGCGTGCAGAGGTGTGGTGATGCCCGGAGCTACTACTTTAGTGCATGCTCCCCCACCAAATTCTAGCAAACAGGCTTTGAAATACTTTTTCCACCAAACAGGCATTTGAAATACGTAAAAACTAGTTATGACAAAAAAAACAAGTTGTAAATTCATGCAGCATGTGTTAGCAGTCTTACAGTACGAAAAACATGTAGTTATAGCATTTTAATTTTTTGCAATTTCACTCGATGGATGCCCGCGGCCGTCTCCCTATCTGCACGCCACGTCGAACATGCCTTCACCTACTACCGCATAAGCTGCCGTGTGTGTGCTGGCATAGGTTTCGAAGCTGGATTATAGTTCGACCGGCATCGATTGGCAAAAGGTCATGTGCGGGTGATTGGTGGAAAGTTCGTGCAGTTTTCCGCAGCCTGCGCGTACGAATTGTTCCCTACATTATTTTGCTTTTGTCACCTTGATCTAAATCACTTCGATCTCCTTTCCTTTCCCTGCAGGTGGCCGTGTGCAACCTCGCCTCCCTCGCCCTCCCAATGTACGTTCGTCCGGACGGAACGTTCGACTTCAAGAGATTGTACGACGTCACGAAGGTGGTGACGCGCAACCTCAACAAGATCATCAACATCAACTACTACCCGGTGCCAGAGGTGACGCTTTGTCAATTTAGGAAGCATTTTAGTGACGTGTAAACAACAGTCCTTCCGGCTTGCTTCAAGCCGTTCTTGCGTACACTGTTGTACTTAAGTGAATTTGAAAATTGCATACAGTGCAGCATTTAAAAACGACAGTGTATAGCAGTTTTATTGCCAAAATTGGAATTTTTTTGCCAAATGGAAATCAGTCAAATAGCGCCTGTTTTTGTGAATTGCTCATAATTTATATTGTTCCGCGACAATCGATTCGAATCGTATTGAAATGCGAAGCAAAGTCGTTTTCACCGCACATGTCGATCTAAGAATCACATTCGCTGTTTGGATCAAAGGCGAGAAAGTCGAACATGAGACATCGGCCAATCGGGATCGGAGTTCAAGGCTTGGCGGACGCCTTCATCTTGATGAGGCTACCGTTCGATTCAGAAGAAGCGATGAAAGTCAACATTCAGATTTTCGAAACCATCTACTTCGCTGCGCTGACCGCGTCATGCGAACTCGCCAAAGAGTTCGGACCATACGAGACCTACGAAGGGTCCCCCATCAGCCAAGGGGTAAAGTTTTTTTTGTTACTGGACGTAGTTAATAGCATGTCATAAGCGATATTTTGTAAAATTGGCAAACGTGTACGTTTTGCAACTTCTGCCGGGTGATTGCGCGTCCCAGTTCGCATGAGCTGCGCGCCCCAGTTCGCATGAGCTGCGCGCCATCTCCTTATTTGTTTCATCTGAGTCAGGGTTGCGGATTCGGAGGTAAAATGTCCGACCTTTCGAAAATTTACGACCCCTTAACATAAAGTGAATGAAGTTTGGCTGTTAATAATTTTGTAGCGACTAGCAATCAATGGAAATCGTGGTACACAGCAAGAATTCTCTGTTTCAACAAAAGTTTCATAAGAAATTGCTTCATTTTCAATGAAATCAACAGGAATTCACAACTTACGAGTGTGATGTAAAAAAATGATCCAGTTGGACTTCCGGAGTCGGACAAAAAAAAACGACTCCGCAACCCTGGTCTGAGTTTGACGTCACAAAACATCTCCAAGATGTTTTAGCCACGCTGAAACGATCGCCTCCTCATATTTCAAAAATCGTACTTCATCTTTTCAGAAATTGCAGTACGATTTATGGGGAGTGACGCCCACCGATCTGTGGGATTGGGAATCTTTGAAAGCTGATATTTCACGGTGAGTACCTTTCAAAGCTGAATATGAAGTTCTGATCAGCGATCAGCTGCAACACCTGCACAGTTGCAGGTGGTTTTTGTGGTACATGGGTATTTAGGACGTCTGCGTAAGCTTCAGTTCATGTTTCTTTGACCGAGAACTTATTGTAATCATGGTTGAGTAAAACTTGACCTAACTTTGTTCGAAAGGATGTTTGAATTTATTTTTTTGTTGGCGAGCATTGCTGTTCCAGTAGTTTCAAAGTACGCTCTTGAAGCCTTGAATCGATGGGGTAATAAATTTGAATCATTGCATTGGTGTAAAGAAAAGTTTCTTTTTATTAGGAATGGAGTAAGGAACAGCCTCCTCATTGCTCCCATGCCAACCGCGTCGACGGCGCAAATCTTGGGGAACAACGAGTCGATAGAACCGTACACAAGCAATATTTACACAAGGAGGGTGCTTTCCGGAGAATTCCAGGTAACAAGCTAAGGTTTCGTAAAAAAAGTTTTGCCTCAGAACAGTTGATCGTGTGTTGTGGATGAAAGTTTGCCAACTGTGTCACCCGAACTTTACCACTCGTGTTGAACAGGGAACCTGGAAGTTAATTTTACAACTCTACCTTTCCAGTTGTAAGTCTTCTTTATCAGGAATTTCCAATTCGCTGAAGTTTACTGTCTGCGTTGTGTTTACAGATTGTAAACCAGCATCTCCTGAAAGACCTCACTGAACGCGGGTTGTGGAACGAAGACGTGAAGTTGGAAATGATCGCGAGCAACGGCTCTGTGCAGGTCGGTGATGTGGGGCAGAGTCTGTGCGGGAAGCATCGCCTGAAGTTGATTTAGTTAAATGGTCGCGCTGGTGAAGTGCGGTCGAAGTTTCTAAAATAATTATCGAAAGTTCGTTCGTAGCGTTCTTAGATTTTTTTGGTCATTTTTCTGTAACAGACAGAATTTTTTTTTAATGATCGAAAAAAAGGCTAATTCGGTCATAAGTACCGAAAATATAGTCTCGAATTTTAATGCTATTAATATTTGTCCCATATGGCACAAGTAACCGAAATGTGTCAGCGCAAAAAGCCTGTTACAGTATAAAAAAGATGAAAAACGCCTGATGCGCAGAATATCGACGAGATCCCGGACGAGCTGAAGTTGCTCTACCGCACCGTGTGGGAGATCTCGCAAAAGAACATTGTCAAGATGGCCGCTGACCGTTCCCCCTTCATTGACCAGAGCCAGAGCTTGAACATTCACATCGCTGAGCCGAACTACGGCAAGCTGACCAGCATGCACTTCTACGGATGGAAATCGGTAAAAATCTATTATTGCCTTCGTGGCTTTTGAGCCGATTGTATTTAGTTATTGTTCTCAATTCTCAAGGATGTGAAAAAATACTGACCAACTAAAATGTTTCTTCTTTGCGCTGGCATGACACGTTTTCGTCATAACTGCGGTTGTTAATGCTGCCGGTAGCTCAAAATCTGCGGTCACTGTCGTCTAATTCCACTTTTTTCATATTTCTTGATGCCACGTTAGCATTACACTGTGTTTGTTATGTCACGCAGGGCTTGAAGACCGGCATGTACTACCTGCGAACTAAGCCTGCTGCTCAAGCCATCCAATTCACCGTCGACAAGAAAAAGTTGAAGGCGTCGAAACGCGAGTCCATCGACGAAATTGTAAGTTTCCTTACAAAACCACTTTCTGTTCGTATTCGGTTTTCAAGACCAATTGCTGATCAACCACAGCACGTTCTCTATTGTATTGATAGTTCTACTTGCGTTTGAGAACGAAAGGTTCTCAACCCCTCTTGATCAGAAAGGAAATTCGCGGCAGTTGCACGTTTAATCTTATTTTTTCACTTCCCTTGTACTCGCTTTGCACTCCCTCTGGAACATCACGAGTAGTTAGTGGCACTGGCGGCTCCTAATTAATTTAGTTTCAAAATCTGAATAAACTCGCGGTCGCAGCTCTATTTGTGCGCTTGTCAGTGAAAACAACCGATTTCTACTGTTTTTACGCAAGGTTACAGTCAACGTCAGATGACATTAGTTTCAATTTGCAATATAATATTAATAAAATCAGTGTTGTTCAAAAAAAGCTTGTTTTTCTTCAAATTCTTTTCACGATTGCGTATTTACTTCATTTTCAATCCAGCGACAGCAGAACGAAGCGGCGATGGTCTGCTCCCTGCAAAACAAAGAAGCCTGTCTGATGTGCAGCGGGTGATCAGTCGACTGCTGCACGTCAGCGAACCTACCCATCTCACTGCGCAATTCCTTTGCACTGCCAAGAAACGCGAGCCCGCCCGTCTGCGGTCGAGGCCTCTGGCCACGCGCAGGGACCTGGCGACTTCCTTTTTGTACGTTTTCCCGCCCGCTGCAGGAGGCCAAACGAGCGATATTGTTTATACCTTACGTTCATGTTGCGTTCATGTGTACAATTACAATATATCACCAATCGTCAGCAGCGTTTGTTGTGCTGTGCCATTTCACGCGATGAGTCAAGTCCTGTTGCGGAGTATGTTTTCTCAAGGATCTCATCTGCCATCAGTCAATTGCTGTTTGCCTTTCAAAATACTAACCTGAAGGATCCGAGAACAATGTAACCTTTATCTGATTTATGATGTCCACTGATTAACTCAATACCTATGAGCAAACCCGATTATTAAGTCACAGTCGGGCATTGACCAGAGACTGGTGAAAACTTTGCCGTTGTAAAACTGCATGCTGCTGCGCTGCCTTTTTTCTCTTCATTCTTTGTTTATTGATTTTAGCCGAGGCGTTCACCGAGGTGAGGTGCAGAGGTGTGCGGATCTGCCTGAAATCCGGCGCGAAACAATCAGATCATATCCTGATCCGAAAAGTTTTCAAATTCCGATCCACAGACAAGTAATATACACTATAACGCTTTTTCTCGCACAAAACGGTGTCCATGCCTTCTTTCAAAGCAGGCTTTCGCTCCTCGATTTCCGAACTACTCATCATAACTTACCAAGAAATTCTTTGTGAGCCTACCGTAATAATCTACAGGTTGAGTTCATTCTGCATACAAATTCAAATCTATTCAACCATAAGTCTGATCCCACCTCTGACAGGTAACCTTTCGTAAGGAAAATTTGCGTGTTACAACCCGCAGATCTAATGAAAAGCCGAGGACAATCTTCGTTCCTTATTAGATTATTTGAAAATATGTTCGGCACAAAATTTAGAGCCCTTGGGACATGCCACTGTTCTCAACGCTGCACGTGCCAACTGACACTAAGTGGCAGAGGTCTTTGTTTATCTGAAAGAAGCTATACATATTTTGCCCTTTACAAGTTCTACCAAGTACAGTGTCAGCGTGACAGAAAAGTATTTGAATCTGTTAATGAGAAGCATGTGCTACGACATGCGTGGCATGCGCAACCGGCTGTGCAAACGATCAATCTGTCCTGGAACCAGTGGCAGATCCAGACCAGGTGTTTGGGGAGGCAGTCAAATAGCGGGGCTCCTAAATGGTATTCACTTGTTTAAATAGTTAAGGTTACCTGCGAAAATCGTTGGTATCACAGAAGAGTGGTTACCTTTTGTTGGCCTAGAAAGTGGCTATTTTTGTTGGTCGAACTATACGATTTTTCAAGGATTAATCACACTTTCAATGCGCTGTAAATCATTACCGTAATTCAGAAAACGTGTGAAGCGGGTCCCAAAAGCTGGGTCTCATTTTCCACAA
>JGI24159J19872_10002808_pt1 | contig 21135 bp, 13 predicted proteins | sample Ectturendosymbi4_FD_19872 | JGI IMG/M metagenome (IMG submission 19872) | reverse complement strand
TCGTGGAAAGTACATACTTGAATAGAGATATGTGCAAGTTTGAATCATCGCAAAAAGACGAAAGCAGATGGCAGTCGACTGATTCCTCGAAATAATACAGAAACACTAGTGCTTTAAAGGTCTGACAGAGTTACGTTTATTATTATGTCATTGCAGAGTTGCGTTTTTGTTTATATTCATAACGCGACATTACGACTTGAAATTAAGGCAAACCAACCGTAAAAACTTCTTCAGTTCAAAATCATGAGTTTATGTAGATTCCAGGTGGATTCGAAGAATTTCCAACCCTTTCAAAAAAAGACTAATTTAAAGATCTGGAAACTGATTTTGCTATTTTCAGTATCCTTTTTTCTGTCATTGCTGAAAAGGTGCCACACAAGCATCAAATGGAAGTAATTGAGTTACAGTGCAACAGTGTTGTTAAAGCTAAATTTGAAAATGTTGGAATCAAAACGTTCCATCAATACTTTGGACCAACATTTGAAGACCATGTCAATGTTCGCTGGTACTTATGTCTGCGAACAACTGTTCTGTTTGATGAACTTAAAAGTCTCAATTGGCGGATGCGCATCTCAACTTAGCGTTAAAAGTTGCGACTGCTCAATCTTTGGTACCAGCTGTTGACATGCTTGTAACTACCAAAGTATGTCGAGTTCCTTCGAGTCGCAGTACTATGAATAAATAGCAATTTAAATACGGATTGTATCATTATGTGCAAAATTGTCTGGCCCGCGTAAAATCTAACTGCGTAAATATGGCCCACAGCACCAAATGAGTTTGACACCCCTGGGCTATATGTTGTCTATCAAGCCTCTTGACTGTAATCATGAACACAACAAATAGCAGGGCTAAAGTTCCAAGTTAGGTCAGGCACAGAAGATGCACTAGGCATCCGAACCAGTGGTATTCTAAGTGGCACAGAGCTGGACACTTGTCCCGTCCAGAACGTAAGGCGGCGGAAATGCGCCATGTTGGCTGATCTGATATTGTGATTAACATCAAAGCTCGACTTTATGGAGGAAGGCGTCAAAACAAACCTCGTCCCCGATGTACATCAAATAACCCGACATGGCAAATGACACCACGAAACAGATAAACTCTGCCACTGTTTTCACGTAATGTCCGCCAACATGAAAATCAGAACGAGCGAGGCCTTTTTAGAATTAATTTACGTTGATTGGGAAGGTTTCAATTTAAACACTTCAAAATTTGTTAGATATTTTAGCAATCTCTACAGCCGTTTGAAACAAACTTGTAGCCGTATTTCGGGGTTGTAATTGAAGGTTGTTTAGAAACTTAGCATCATTGTTTGCAACCAGTACACCTTCAGTAGTACTAGACACATGCATGTGTAAATAATATATTTTCCCAAATGGTGGCCAAAAATATTTTTCCAGTGTGGGCTAACATTTCATTTTACCAACTCAAAACCAAGAGATAAACATTTTTCTACAAAAAATTTAATAGGAAAATATTAAATTTGAAAATCCAGGAGGTCAAGCCCCCTGCCACACCCTTCCAACGCCGGTGGGGAACTGAAACTGTGCACGCTTATAGCGCAATTTCGACATAGATACATTTACTCTGCAGCGTTCTTACTTATCTTTCTGTGATGACATTATTTCCGCCCATCATGCAGAAACTTGCTACGTTTCTAAACATGAAGCTTACCGACTGAGAGCATGGTCTTCGGTGTGGGCGACAGAAATAATGCTGCAAATGTCAAACTTTTTGTTTGCAACGAGAAGGCAAAGCGAAGGAGTCTCAAAATTGCATCTAACCGAAAACACGTTAAATATGTTACCATGGGTCTCGGAGGGGGTCCACGGCCTCCCTCGATTTTGAAAATTTCAGCAAAAAAAGGTTGTTTTCTTAGTTCAGTGGGAAAAACAAATTGCTCCATTTTTGGCACACCCCTAGAAAAATTTTTGAAAAATCCTTCCGACGCCCATGTACGCTACCCTCGCCCGCCTGACAAGCGAGGGTATTTAAAACCTGGAAAAATTGCGCGGCTTTTGGACTTCTTGTAATCGTAGACTGGTAGCTTTCCAAACTCGGTCGGTCTTCCGCAACATTGATAAAATGTGCTGCGTGACGACCCTCACAGAAGTAACTCTGTGAAACTGAGCAGATGAAAGGACCTTGATTTTTGAGCCCCCAATACAGGGGCGCAACCAGCTCTTCATTTCGGGGGGGCAATTCTCATGAAATTTCATTCGAAGACGTCATCATGCTTACTCAACCGTGGTACAACTTTTTCGCAAACGGTCACAGATAAAGTTCTCTTCACAACATTTCCGAAAATGAGAACTTTTCAGTTTTAGTGAAGATGCAGACCGAACCAACAGAACAGAGTAAAAATTAGTAGCCTAATACAAACACCTGGTTCTAATGTTTCCAACCTGGGTTTACCCGAATCCGAAACCCGTTTTTTTAGCTTTTTTCTACTACCCATTTTTCTTTTCAACCAGCAACCCCGGGTGTTAAAAAAAAAACTAGAATTGCTGTTGCATTCAAATATTAGTAATTCTGATAACATTGAAGTTGAAGAGTGGCGCGTGCAACGGCCAAAAGTAGCAGGTTTGAACCTTCAACTGTTACCTAGAAACGCGAGTGTGCGGGTTTTGCTCACTGACTACCGTACGTTCGTTATTGGTCCGTTTATAATTTCGTTCAATTGACCTATTTAGACGGATCCTGACATCATTTTGCTCGTAAAAGATGTCTACGCGAAATTTTGTCTTTTTGCTAACCTAATTAAACAACTACGTGTCAGGTAGTTCTTCAAAGCTATACCGTAGTTGCTAGTTAGTCCATTTACAAGATGTTACGTGCTAGTTCAAAAGGGCAGGCCCTTTTTTGCGGTCAGCGATGCGTTTGGGAAATTTCAGACAAACAACACCCAAGTTATTTGATTTATTCACTGGTGTTTAAGTGCTTGGCCAGCGAGTGAAAAAGTTCCTTTTAAATGAACGTTGAGACTTTCAAACGAACGTAGAGACGGCTAGAATTTATTTGCCTGTAACTCACGATATCTTTCGCAGGAAATAAGATATAACGGCTATTTCTTGTGAGGTTGAGGTACCGCCATTGTTGCCTCAGCATCATAATGCGGCCCTCGTGTTGCTCTGTAGGTCTTAATTAGGCCCAAGGAGCAATTTGAGGCAGAGACCCCTGATCTAAATGATGTTCAGCTTTTATCCCCAAAAATAGCATTCATTTCAAAACCCGAAAAAAAACTTTTTTCCTTAAAATTTTGCCCCGAATTGGAACACTACCTGGTTCCGTACTCAACCAGTGCAGTCATGGCTTTAGCGTGGCAGATGTATAGGCTACTAGTAAACCTGCCTAACTTTTCGTCTTGTTTTAGCAAATTCGTTCTAGCCCTATTCCTCTAGCATGTGTTTGAATTTCTATCACAAATGAAGATCCCAAGCTTGAAGCATAGCCCATGTCAAAGGTGAGGGGATCTTTGAATGCTTCTATTTCGGGAAAAACGGATCAGGTGTCTTGTGTCTTTGGCGCATAACGGATCAGGTGTGTGAGGGGCAAAAAGGCCTTATCTGGCATCCACGAGTTGTGTGAAAGTTTTTAGAAGCAAGTTTAAGGCCATGAGCTTTCAGGGCTTGCACTGGTTGCAGAAATTAGGGTCTGGTAAAGCGTCAATGGGAGCCAAAGTGGTGTAATAGGTAGGTGCGTTCAACACTTGACTGGCACTCATATGACACTTTACTAAACCTTTTTTCCCAAGCCGTGGTACTGGAAACAACCCAGGAAGACTCTAAAGCATGAAACAGTCCTCGTGCTAAATTTAGTTAAAAACAATAGGGTTTCGAACCGAAAATGCAAATAAACAACGTTATTTTAAGAAATGTAACTTACTGTTAACATGGTGATCCGTTTTGGCCTTAACAAAAATAATCAAAAGGTCGTAGAAGAACAAGCGGTTTGACGTGACCACAAACTTTTTAATCACAACCAACATGTCAAGATTTCCCTGATCACTTTGAAAGTTTCAGTAGTTTGCACAGTTCAACAGTTCCCTAAAGGTACAAAGTTTCATGAGGCCAAATTGAGGCCTGTCTCAGAAAAAAGTGGTACACCAACAAAAGGATATAAAAATGCCTTAGAAATACCAACATTATAAACTATCTCCAACATTTTGACACTTCCAGCATATTTTTGGTTAAAATACCAATAATTTACGAAATTTTCGATTAAATGACCTGCCTCATGATAAATCTTTTAAGGAGATAATTAACCAGTAGTACCAGTAGAATTTGCCTAATTCGTCACCTCAAGGGGATTAGTGACGAATTATGCAAACAGGTGAAAACTTTATCATAGAAGCTCGTATACTTTATCATAGTAACATGTATAAATACAGAGTGCTCTTATTTGCAGTAAAATACAAGTTCATGACGTTATGGCTGAATACAACAATTAATTCCTCTGCTCTATCTAGACCCCTCCATTTAACCAAGCACCTTTTAAATCTTTAATAAACTTTTCCGCGTTCTCTCAATGGGGAGTCGGGTCGTGCCTCGCACCTCGTGTATAAATTCGATAAACAAATTGCGAGGTGCAGCAATTCTCAGACAAAGATCCTTAATTTGTTTGAATTCCCACACGTACTAGCTGCTTAGACATCAAAAGCGAAACTGCAAATGACGTATTAGTCGAAAAAACGCTTCTCGCTTCTAAGGGATAGAAAGAGGTGACGAATTAGACGAACAGAAATGTACACAAAAGATAGGTTTTCTGCCGGGACCGACGAAAAAGCAACGAATTAAGCGAATTGACAAATAAACGATGACGAATTACACGAGTTTTACTGCACAAAGAAAAATTCAAATAGGGACTTTTCTTTGAAATGATTAGAATACAAAATTTCATCTTTATGCTTTGAAAATTTCCGCAAGAATGTCAAAATTGCCATGCAGTGTTTTGAAAATTTCGCAACCCACATGGTTGCGCGCCTGCCCCAATATACCTACAAGATCGAAATGGGAAATCTTAGCCAAATTCTGTAGAGAACGCAAGGTAAATACAGTATATGGTTATGTTCGGTTGTATGTGTAAAACGTGTGCTTATAGGCTGCACCGCTCTTGCTAGAGCAAGGGTCTCCAAACTACGGCCCGGGAAACCATTTCATCCGGCCGCAAAGTGTTTGTGAATAATGAAACATTAACTGTATTTTTACGAAAGTTTTTTTAACTTGGTAGAATGTAACATATCCCGAAACAACCACATTACGTAAGAAGGGGGACACAATTACCCGGGCGCCAAAAAGTTCCAACATGTCACAAGCTCTTTCTTCAGTACAGTACATTTGCTTCCGAAAGACCTCAGGTTCGAACATTGGGGCGCCAAACTTAATTCCTGGCCCGGGCGCCATCTAACCTCATTACGCCCCTTTACGTAAGACGTCCGATTCTCGAGCTGTTGTGAAGCAGCTCATGTGACCCTCTGACAAGAAAGCTTGAAGACCTCTGCTCTAAAGTCTAAGTCTAGACTGAAAGCTCGACTTCACTCAGATCAAATAAGTAACTGGATTACATCAATCTGAATTTTTTGCCAGTGACTTCTAAAGTAACGCTGCGCCACCCAAATGACTAAGGCTTCGTCGTAAACTTCCTCAAATAATGTCAAGCGCTAGGTCAAACTCTGCAAACTTGCGACAAAGAGCTCATCATTATCTTACACGTTTTCATTGATCGACAACATTTCTGAGTGAACGCAGCACAGCATTCCAAATGGAACAATTCAGATGCAGACATACCATTTCTGAAGATTTCCGAAACCCTACTACACCACCGCGGAACAAGAATAAGCAAACCGGTGAAAATTTTCAGCGGCCTCAGAGGGAGCTTCGACAGGAAGCACGACCGAAGTTAATGAGCAAGTCATTGTGTGCAGCGCTGGAGCTCACGAGTGCCTCTCCTGGCAATCGAGTAGCATTGTCTCTGCAAGGCTGTCGATGCTCAACAAGCGCATAGAAGTGCACCACTCGATTGTCGTCTTGTAGACGCTACTTTAACACAAAAGCAAATATTTTTCTAGCGCGCCATCGATGACGATCGCTACAGTAAAGGTGAGGTGAGGAATAAGAATGGGTTTATCTCAAAACGCAGACAGCAATGAAAACAGTATCTGTAAAAGTTGCATTTTTCAGGCAGCACTGCTTCCATCCGATGCCAGATCTTGTGAAATGGCAAACGATAAAATCAGACTTTATGGCAAAAGGTTCGCAAATTGTTCGATTTGTGACCTGGACTGCGTAACTTAGATCTCCGGTTCGCAATCGTGTTTTAAACTGCATTGATTACCGACTTAACTTACAATTTTACCAAAAAGCATGTGTGTAGTGCAAACGTCTGTGGCAAACAACCGACATCGGCACATATGTCGTTTTCATTCATGACACTTGCAATGACAGGATGAGGCTTTCAAGCACTCGCGACATACGCTAAACCTGAAAGGGTCGCAATAAAAACAAAAAAAATGGATTTGCATGATCGAAGTTGAAATACACTGCAGGTCACACAATAATGTTTGAAACTTGAAACAGAAGCCGTGTCTATTTCGGGACCATGATTTGTGTCAGCGAGTCACTGATGTAAACAGTACAAGAACAGGTGATAAACAAGCTAACTGAAAAAAACAAACTCGCAGCTGTCGGCACGTTGCATTTCTACGCTACGCGTCCCCATTAAAAAGACGATTGCAACGCGTGTAAAAGAAGTCGTAAGGTGAGAGTAGGGTTTTGTGCAGGGTAACGGGGTCGGAGGCTTTTGGGTGGAGTCGGATTCCTAAGAACATTTGGAGTAGGATTCCAACTGAATCATTTTTACATCGTCTTCCTGAGATAGGAATCCTCGCGCCTATTGAATGGGTATAATTTCTTCTGAAACTTCCTGAAACAGAGAATTCTTGCTGTGTACCACGATTTCCATTGACTGCTAGTTGCTATAAAATTGTTGACAACCAAACTTCATTCACCTTATGTTAAGAAGTCGGTGTCGGAAATTTGGAAATATCGGAGTTGGAGTCGGACATGAGTCGGACATTTTACCTCCGACTCCGCAACCCTGGTTCTGTTGTCAATGTGACGGCAAGCAGGCGTCAACACAGAACTGTAACTACCCGACAAGATGAAAGCCCGGATATTCTCAATCACCCGACCCAGGGTCGACAAGCTGATACAGCGGACAGTTCATTTCACGGAATGCCTGGTTTACGTGAAACCAACGGCTCAAGGACGCCACCGCGCCCAGGACAAGGCTGGGAGAATATGAGGAGAACGCTGCGTCAAGGCGGTCACGGATTCCAGTGAGAGATGCATCCGGTTCGACCGCTCGCTTCATCGTCGATAGCATAGTGTCGAGACTCTGCATCTCGTGTTTGTGCTTCAGACGGTTGCGGAGACCCTCTATTTCTTGCAAGTTCAATTCCAAGTCCTAACAGCATCACAAAGTCGTTTAGTATCATTAAGAAAACAAGCGTTTTGTACAGAAGTTGCAAAAAGATATATGTACGCTGTACTCTGATGTGGCACAAAACGTACCGTAGAAAGCTGCAACATGGATTTGAAACGTTTTCTATAACAATGAAGGACAAGTTATGCCAAACAAGACAGTGCTTCAGTTGCGAAAGCATATGCTACTTGGCGGCAGCTCACAATTCAAATGAACGTGACAAGCTATATATAGGATATTGCAAAAAGATGTATCCATTTTATTATCCCTATCACTCCGAATCAAACTAACCCAGGCTTCTGTTTTCCATCTAAATCAGCTATGTCCAACCCGCGGCCCAGTTTAGATTTTCGCTGTAGTAAAAGTATCCTGCACACTGACAACCTGTCCTTATTCTGATAACCTTGAATTTGACATCTTTGATGTAGGTGGTCCTCTGTGCCACTTTATTACGTCTGTTACCACTGCAGTTAGGATTCGAACGCTTTCAGTATATTAGTTTAGGTTAAATTAGTTCGCTAAGATCAAAGTAAGCCAATCAAATAATAATATGTTATACAACTCAATAATATGTTATTCAACGTGCGGCCCTGGTCAAGATAGTGACATACTTTTTGGCTCAATAAGCCATTTGGGTTAAAATTAGCTGATTTAAATCATATCTAGAGCCCCAACGTTTTAATTCCCAGCTTCAATGGATCAAGCAGCAAGTCATTCCAGGCAGAAGAGGATCACGATTACAGAGGTCTATTTCGTGATGACATTCAGTTGCCCAAACTCAACGACAATTTCGGAGCGACTTTCCAAGCAGAAACGCCCAAACGAGATTCACAACAAAGCGCCTCCTGGACAAATTCAGGGAGACGGGAAGTGCCCGGGATAACATTTAAGGTCGCAGTGGCCGGCCCCGGTCAGTCAGGACAGAAAATCACATTATGACTGTGAGACAATGCTTGGATCANTCTCCAACAAAATCCACAAGACGTTTGTCCCAGGAGATAGATCTAAGAAGTTCAGTGATGCGCATAATGCACCAGGATCTTCACCTGCTTCCATATAAGATACAGATTTTGCAACTTCAGTCGATGGAAATAATCGTGAGAGACGTGCCTTTGGGTAAACCAACAGTCAGCCAATCGAAGACCGTCCTAATTTCTTGGATTTCATTTTTTTCAGTGACGAGGCAAATTTCCAGCTTAGTGGTCACATGAATCAACAGGATGGAGCAACACCGCATTGCGGTGATGCTTCACTCAAGTAGTTCCATTGTTACTTCACTGAATACAGGCTCATCTTCCGTGGTACGGACCAGCCTTGGTCTGCACATTCTCCAGACCAGTCCCCTTTGAACTATATTCTGTGATGGTACCTAGAAGACAGGGTCTGTCTGTGCTAACAATCCTCAAACTATTGACGCGATCAAGAGTAACATTCGAATGGACATCAGCAGAGAAATCCCCATGAGATGTTGGGCAGGGTCATTACAAACTTCAATGTGAGGGCAGCCACAGTGATTCAACACCAAGGAGCTTGGATCGAGCACATTATAAACTATTAAGCTGTGCTCGCAAAATCGTGGTCGTCGTGTATGAGGAGGAACTTACACCACACAAACGTTTAAAGTCAGTAAGACAGCCTTTGAAATAAAATTGCCAAGTATTCCTTTCAATACAGAATTTCACTTTATGAAAAACGTACACATCTTTTTGGACCACCCTGTGTTGCATGCAGAGCTCACTGCTCGGTTTCAATGAATAAAGTCGACACAGTTAAATGATAAGCACACATAACAGAATAATTACGTATTAGGGTAAAAACACGAAGTTACAGGATAAGCATTCGTCAGAAAATGCTAACGCGTTCTCAAACCTAAAATGCTAACGCGTTCTCAAAATCAAATGCTGTTTTTCTTGACTGTTATAACGAGCGTCATTTTCGGAAACACTCAAACCAAGACCATGTGTACAAACTTGTCTACGCATCACAAATATTCGCAATCACCCTGCTCTTGCGTCACTTCGGCAAGCAGCAAAGAAACGTCCTACCTTCACGTCAGACCTTGCCTCGTTTTCTTCAGACTCGCGAAGAGAAAGAATGGCGCGCATCATAAGGACGAAGTCGACGGTCTCCACCTTTTTGTCGCCAAGGGCCGGGACAACTACGTTCGAAAACTTAAAATCAGCGATTTTACATCGAAAATCGCGATCAAGTAAAACATCACCGGTCGAAAATTTCGGTATGGAAAGCGAATATTTTGACTGAAGAAAAGCCAATCCTGAAGCAATTTCTGAGCAAAATCGCAGTCGGAGCAGCATGGAGATGGATCGGTCCGATGGTGGGTTGCTGGACGAAAGCAGGAGAGACTTAAGATCGCCAGCGGCTGCATATTCGGTCACTACACCAACAAAACCTTCCCAACATGTGTATCCGAGAAGCTTCAATACGTTTACGTGGCTACTAAGATGGAAAACGTCCATTTCGTCGACAACCCTGAAAAGACAAAAGCAAACGCAACATCATGACTTGACTCCTAACCCGTCTTTAACTTAGCTGGCAGTTCATAACAATCGATGTACAAGAAACGCACTTACACTAAACTTTTTTGGATGAAGACGAACTGAATCCTCACAATTCGTTGAGAAAGAAAAAGAAGATTTAAAACAGTTATCGGCGCTAGTGGACTTTAGTGGAGCTGTGATAAATGCAAGTGCGCCGTCAAGCATTACACCTCCACCTGCTGACAAAGGGCCTGAGTATGCCGCAGAAACGAAAGCATAGCTTCGTGAGGTTTTGCTCGTGGTTGCAAAGTTTTACTGAAAGAGTTGATCAAACTGCTAACCTTTCTCACCAAGCACCTCTAAGCACGAAGAGTCAGGCCTCGACACACTTGGATTCAATGGTAAATGACGTTCCGGGAGCCTGACAGCAACCGCTTCTTATACGACGCACATCAACTTAAGATGATAAAACCCTTCCCAGCCTTTTATACTCTATGCTACCGCAATGTATACATCCTCGTCTTCTTTCGTGTATTTGTATTTTTTTCTCTTTACTGCGATGCATATTAAAAGTCTAGCGTTTTGCGTGTGGGAGTGAAGACGTTACACAATACAATACATTTTAGTGCAGAAGTTTTTCGAAGCGATTATCATCTCGTTCTTTTGTTATTTATTGTCAGTATGTGAAATAAGTCAACGCAGACATCACACAAACGCCCGTTCGCAACCTGTCAAAAGGCACCGCAAGGCGTTGCCGAAACGGAACGGCGGACAAAGCAAGAACTTACACTTTTATTTGTTCCTCGATTTCAGCTTCACTGCCGCTAACGGGCGAAGATTTAATAGCGACACAGCCATGCATGGTGGAGCGAGCCCGTCTCACGTTTGAACATCTTCCATGACCAATCACATCATCCTGCTTTCCAGTTAAGAATAACTCACTGGGGGGAATGAACGGCGTGATCGCCTGAAACAAAGAATGCGTCAAAACAAGTATGTGTTTTTATCAGCCTATTTATAATGTATATCTTATTTATAATATATATATATATATATGTATCCTGGAATATAAGTTACATGACAGCTTGCTGTTCCGAATGGAAAGATACATCAAAGTCCACCAATATGAGAATGCAGTTTAGTGAAGATCAAAAAGTACAACAGGTTTGCAGTCAGTGTGGATTCAGACCGGGCGTATAGTGGAAACAATCAAAAAAAGGGGGGCGCAAAATGCATTCCCAATTTTAAATGTTTTTTAACATTACAGTGGGTAAGTAATTACTTAATCTCCAGACATAACCATTTGATGAATTGAACAGTTGCTCAGCAGAGCGCATTACTTTCCGTAACCCATAACTTTTCAACAAAAGGAAAAATATAAAAGCATCACCTATTGTAACATGTTTTCAAAAGACAAGAAAAACGGGGCAATATTTCAAAATAGGCAGAACAGGAAGGGTTTCCTTGGTTGTTTAGAGGGTGCAGAATTTAACCAAAAACATCTATGGATTTCGCAATGCTTAAATTCTTTTGAACAAGCCAAAAGCTCTCCAGTAATGCTATCACGACATAAGTGACCTTTCGTTGAATTTCAACAAATTACAGAATTTTCTGATAAAATTTTTTAAGCATCGGTAATCGGAATTTCAACAAAATCAATCCGCCACACATACTTTATCGTCTGACGTAAAATGACACAATTTTCTTGTGTGAATGAGATATATGTTGTCACTAAGTCAACCAAATTTTGCCATTTTCGGTGCGTAATAACCACGATATTAAAGAAAAACAATTAGCTCTTTCGGCAAAGAGCTGGCCTCACAATTGTGATTCCCCTCGCCGGTTGTTCCCTTGAGCAAGGAACCTAGCACTCAGCTCATGGGCCAATGCTGCTACCGCCCGCGGTTGGATTNNNNCGCCCGCGGTGGCCCAAAAATTGCCACTGCGCTTTGTACAATTACGTGTTGTATCACGCTGTTCTATCGTGTTCGCATACCAGCNCCTCACTATGCCTCGTTCTGCTGTGATTCATGTGTCGTGAGATTGTGCGCGCCTTTCCGCAATAAACAAAGCATGCAAACTCGGAGGGAAACCTCAGCAAGAAGAAAAACAAAGCATAGCACATCTAGTGGCAAAATCAAGTGAATTTGAATACTTAGCAACACTTAAACTATTTGAAATGGCTTCTGTCTATTTGGTGTAAATTACTTTGCATGCATGGCTATAAAGTGTAATAAATAGCAACACATTAGGTGAATATCAACTTTAAGCCAACTTCAATTCTGGTATGAAATGACGCCGCATAGCGACGTATAAGAACTTCGCTTACCGTGAGGTTGTTTTTCTTCAAACGCTCGTGTTCCGCTATTATGTACGACAAGCTCTTGACTTTCTGCAGTAGTAGAGGACAACCATGAAATTTTTAAAGTAGCTTTTGTCGAAAGTTTCCAGCAAAGAATATTACATTTCGAATATTACATTGTTGGCTTAGCGGATGAAATCAAAACTTTTCCCTAGATCAACTTTTTAAAATTCCAAGCGTCGAAAATTTCTAGACGATCTATTTTAAAATGGGGTTCCAACAATCCATTGCATCGATTCCCCACATTTTCACAATCTCAAATTAAAGCAGTTTGTAACATATAGTTAATGAAAAGCTTAGCTAAGTTGCAGTAAGGATAACGATCATATAAGTGCCAACACGCAGGCACAGGCGGTATTTCTAATCATGATAAGAGAGGAAGTCAGTGGCGAACTACAGGTTTGAGCCAGAGGGGAAATTTAGCTGAAGGGAGCCCACTGGCCACCGTAAAGGACCCACTAGCCAACACTCTTGAAAAATTGAAAAATGAAAAAAGTTGAAAAATGATAGTGAATCAGGGTGTCTATACTAGCTAAAAACCCAAAGACACACCGAAAAACTAAAAAAAACAACTTATTGAAAACCGAAAGAATACTAAATTTCAAAGTATACGCTAAGCGGGAACCCGGTTTTTACATTTAGCTTCCCAGTGAGTGGCTCGCTTCCCTGCCCCCCATCAGTTACGCCACTGGAGATAGCACGTGTATATACATCGCTCGTATTTATAGTGGATACGAGCGTGGTGCTGAATGCCAGTCACTAGTCACTACCTTGTTTATCTGGCATTACTTACTTGTTCAATCTGAGCCACCTGCTCGTACTTTTCCGTGATGTTGGTCAACATGCCTTTGAACTTGCTTTCAACGTCCTTATTTCCCTTCTTTCCACCGTTCACTTTTGACAAGGCCGCAGTTATGGCCTGACTGTGACGTTCAAGGAACTCAGCCGGGGTGCAAAATTTGTCGTGCTGTAGCAGTGCCAAGGGGGTGATGATGTCATGCGTATAAAAACAACTGCTTTGAATTTTTCCGTTGCGATACTTGGTTAACGCTACCACGAAAATGGGTAGTAGACGACGAAAAAAAACTTAATTGCTTGGAATACTACATTGCTGGGGTCTAAGCTTCCTTTATTTTACTAACACTGCCTTGAAGCAGAGTAAATACTGATGCAATCAAGAATGACAGATTCTCAAATAACGGAAACTCATCACAAGCGCAAGTTTCATAATTTTATTTAAAAGCATTCGAGCAAGCTATAGTTCACACAGGAAAATGCAGTTTGCGATACACAGGTGTGCTGCACTTAAGCGCAGCTTTGCAGATAAAATTTCTTAGTTTGTGCACAAAACCACTCAAGATACATACTAGCTTAAATACATTTCAAACTTCGTTGTCTCACGCACACCGAGGCTTTAGCTCAGGGGTCGACAACCTATGGCCCGGCAAGCAAAATCATCCGGGCCACAGCCCCTTTACAAATTGTAACTGTATGGCCCGCCTAGTGATATAGTATCTTATGAATCTCCCCTCCTTGCAAATTCTTGTATTCCATATTTACGCGTAACTACTTATGAGAAACCGCACTGTGCTATAAATGCACTGTATGTCGCATTTTGCGTTTTCTTTATGATTATAATTCCGTAAATTCCCAAGTTTTAACAACACCATAAATAACAAAGGGAACAGAATTGTTGGTAGAAAATTAGTACGGACCGTAATACCTTGCAGAGTTTGTTTTTGGCCCGCGACTAGGGAAAGATTGCCGAACCCCGCTTTAGCTCCACACAGAATGCCTAGTGCAGTTTACAACGCCAAACCTTAAAGTAGATTTTACCTGAAATTATGAACTACTAACTAAAGAACAATTTAGTTCGTCGCTCACAATAAAACGCAAAAATAATTCCGTCAAAAAGCTGCTCTGCTAAAATATTTTTCACATATAGATACAGTATAACGAGCAACTGTACCGTACCTCAACAGACATCAAATCCCCGTACGTTTTCATGGCGTCCATCACCGACTTCATCCATTTTTCTTCTTGAGCGCTCTACGAAAAAAAAGATGCCATATAAATAAAACAGGGCTGTGTGGTGATGCATGCTCAGGTCAAGCGCCAAAGGAAAGAGACGATTAACGAACAGAACAAGTCTAGGTGAGGCTGGTCATTTCCACCAAGCAAATTTACTTCACGGCCATAAAAGTGGAAACAAGCCCGATGGCATCAAAGTCAAAGTTAATTAATCCAAAGTTTAAAGTGCGGACACCAGCGACCCAACTGACTTCATAACAAGTCAGCTGCTTCCGATTGCAACTCACTCGCAGTGATGATCGAAAAAAGGTTTTCGTTGCGAAATAGACAAACGCTTCGTTTCGCCAAAACAATAAAATGTCGCCTTGCCAAGAACTTCACGGTCTCCGCAATGCGTTCTTTCTCCACAGAGACATCTTTCTTAAAGTTATTGTCCAACACGTTCCTGGTAGCTTCGTCTGACCAAAACTTCGATGAAGTTACGGATTTCTTCGAACTTTTCAGAGCTTTTTTGTGCAGGCCTTCAATGCCGGATGTGGAAAGATTGAGGCCTTCCTTCATAAATAAACACAAAGCTTGCGTCGTACAGTCTTCGGGACTTAACTTATTTGACAACTTTTCCAACAGAAAAGCTTTCCTGATGCAATGTCGATTCATTCTACCAATCTACTGCGCTATTTTCAAATTCCTAAAAAGAATTTAAGTGAGGTTAAACATCCAAGGATTTTAAAAAAAGTGAATTTTTCGTCAAAAATGTAATACTTAATCTTGCACTATCAACTTCAAGCATATACATAGAACAGAGCTACTGCCAAAAGCAAAACCTACGGAATACAAAGACAACTACAATTGCCACTCGAGTGAAAGCATGTCGTTTTCACTGCAAGATCCAGTTTTTAAGCAAGTGACGTGGGCACTGGGAAATACAAACAATTAGATTCAGGCTCAGCTCGCCCTAGGATTACTTGTATGCATCCCCAGTCCATCGCTGACGAAAAGCAGCAAACAACTTTGTAATACAACGTGTGAGCAGGATCTCAAACTCTGCGTGCATGGAATCGAATGCGAGAAAGGTAAGTTCGGTTAATGCAGGGGTTCTTAACCGGTGGGAAATTTCATCCATGCAGTGGGAAATTCTGATTTGGTGCAGTGATAAATTGTTTTACTCCAATACCCAAGGAAGGAAATCTAAATATTAAGTCACTAACTTAATTTTTGAAGAAACATCTGGTTGTCAATCAGTGCACTGTTTTGCAATTATTGCGTTTTTAGCGTTCAACAATGTTCAAAAGTCGCAATCAAATAACGACCGTTGTTGATTAAAGGTAGCAAAGGTTGCTAAAGGTAGGTAATTAGGTTAAGCGTACTGCGTGGCGTAAGTACGAATGATATGTAAATAAGCTGACTTTGATTTATCAAGGTTGAATTGAAATTATACTTTGGTGAAGATGAGATGATGTTATGTTGTAACAAGTTAGATTACAATTTTTTTGCGGTGAAACATGACAACCAGCTTCTTAACGAATCATTATTTTTGAATGACATCTAGTGTAGTGCAAAAATATCGATTACGAAGGCTAATAAGCGAAAATACAAGGAAGACTGCATCAGATATGGCGTTGCTTGCCTCCAGAAAGGTGGAGAATACATCCCGCAAGGGTATGTTGTACATGAAAACACTGGCTAACACCTGTTTGAAATCATTCCAGCTCAAGCAGCATTTGAACAACGCTCACACAGAGCAACCTAGCAAATCGATTGAGTAGGCTACTTTACCGTAATTTTGAGGAAGGTTGTCTCAAACGTGTCAGACTGGATGCAGGACGTACATTTACCCAAGCAAATTTGTCCGTTGAGGCATCCTATGTGGTTGCACCTCGCATTGCTAAAAGCGAAAAAATCTCATACCATTGCATAACTAGTGCAACCATGCCTCCGGAATTGTGCTAAAGTAGTTTTGGACGACCGAGCTTGCAACACGTTGAAACAAGTTTCACCTTCTAATAACACAAGATTTTTTCCATTAATCCTGGTATCGAGATGTTAGTGAAGTGAAAGCAATCGCAAAAATCACATTCAAAATTTAAAATGAGCACTTTACTTTTCTGTTTGATTGATATGGTGTAAATCAGTGAAATCCTTAAGTGAAAACAATGAGTAAACCCCTTGGCCTTAGTGGGAAACTAGACCGAAAAGGTTAAGAACCGCTGGGTTGGCGAATCTGATCACTTCGTAAAAGAGAACACTGGACCTTTTTGAAAACAACCTGTCCATGCGCGTCACACCGTTAAAAGCGGAATGGGATGCTTTAACAAACATTGAAAAAATACCACGAAATACGGTTAACTTTTTCTGTTGATAGAAACCTATTATAAATCTATTACTTACTGTCATAAGCTGTCGGTATTTTATTACAGCTTCTTTCACCACGGCCTCCAGTGCTTCCTGAAACATAACAAATACCAGGTCTTAGAGTTTCCTTTAAGAAATTTAACTCCCTACAGGCTATTTAGTTGGCTTCGTAATCTTTTACCACGCGTCATGTTCATGACCAACTCAAATGTACAGGACGTAAAGAAAGTGCTCTGAAAGGCATATTTCAATGNAACATCGGTATCTTTACAAAGCAGCAGGCGTAAACCGCGATATCTACAATTTTAACGAGAAGTTGGCTTTGTCCGTGGAGTTTATTGCACGGACTACTGTCCAACAATGATGAGCCATACTTTCTTGCGCATGTTCTCCACAGGACAACATACGTCAGTGCGCAAATGTTCGCCGTTACGTTAAACTGCAAGTTTCACACAGCATTCGACTGAGCGCATTGAGCATTTTTTACCACAAACGGGTTACTACATCCACGACAACTTAACCGCGCGTTTGTTGTTTCCCATACGTTGTCATATTACTTCTGATTTCTTTAAACCGCAATAGAAAGCGCCAAAACCGATTCCTGAGATCTAACACTTGATTAAAAAAACGCAAACCTGCTTCGGCTGATTTCAGGTCACTTTTCGACAGGTATACGAGCACTGTCAAGGTCAAGCCAGTTCTAATCATTTGGTTAGCAATGGATGCCATCTTACTTCTGTTGGGATCCATTACTAACTAGACGCTCCCCTATAATCAGAAAGTGAGCAACCACATTCTCATATATTGTAGCTTCTTAAACTACGTGTGATCATCGTAGAAATTCACATCTAGGATTTGATTTTTTTTTCAGATATGAAGCTTGCGGTGGCGAGTGACGAACTTTTGCCTAAAATCTACAAAATTGCTTTTCTTGTTGCCAACATGCAAAAACCCTCTCGTTCCAAACAAGTCGAACTTGTATTAAGCAGATGCAGCAAAAGACCATACCGGCCTTTACAAATTCCTCATTTGCAAATGAATTCAGCAAACGTCAAACTTTGAAAAATTATAATTTCTTAAGTAACTGTTTATGAACATGCTGTGCAGGTGTTTGTTAACTTTAGTTAGTTTTAAACCTTTACCATTAGCTTCACAGCTCGCTCGCATCACATACTTAAGAGCAGGGGTGCAAACTTTTCTGTTAATTTTAATAGCACAGAAAAATCTTTAGTAGAGCAAACATTAAAGCTTTGCCATACAGCATTCATTTGCATAAAGTGTAAAATGTATACAACTTAGGAAAGACAATATGCAATTGGTTTCTTACCTCTACTTATTCCCAGACAAAATTAAAGTTGGCTACCTTCTTCCACAAATTTACAGACAAAATAAGTTTGACTATCTTCTTATCATGTATATGCCTCTGCCCACCTGAGGCATGCCATAATCTTATACTCTATATATGTTAATGTTACGTTGCTGCAAATCTAGTTCGCGCACTCCAAGTTTTTGGTAGCGCGGCGCGAGTGCGCGACCGCATTTTTTGCACCCCTGCTCTAGAGAGACACATAAACCACTAACCAGTCCTTTCTCCAATGGTAGATAAACATTTATCTCTTTGGCACACTTCAATCCAAAGATTGTAAGCGTCTTTTAAAGACGGCTGATTTTAAGAAATGTGCCTTCGCGGTTCACAGCTCACGCAGTTTCACACTTTTTGGAAGCACAAACACAGCCGAGCACCAAGACTATCCAAAGTTTCTCTCAAATTGCATTTCAAGAGCAAGATACGAACGCAATTCAATAAAATCTTCTTTCATCTCTTCATCATTTGACATTTTATCCAATTGACGTAAGGATTCATGATCAATCCTTACGTATGTTCCATCTTCTTTATATCAAAATATCTATCAAATGACGTAGACAGCACTTCCAAATCAGCCACAACTTCTTCACAAATGCTAGGAATCAAACTCGAAATTCCATTGTCATCGACTGTAACTGATGGAAAATTCAAATAATTCCCTCTTGTCACTCGCCGGCACAACAGAGAAAACGTATCATTGAATGCGTTTAGCTTTTAATAGCAATTCAATGAATTTGTATTTTTGCCTTGAAGTGATAAACCCAGATCATGCATTCGAGTGAAGATGTCGCTCAGATACGCTAAGATTTGGTAGAATTCTTGCGATTCCAACTCTTGAAGCAAATCACAGTGACGTTCCTCCGGAAAAAAAACGATTTGTTCTCACAGATAAAAGAAGCGGATTAAAACTCTCCCATGTGAGAGCCAGCGGACTTCGATGTGGAAAAGTAAAACTGTATGTTCACTTCCAAGATCTTCACAAGTGACTTAAAAAGGCGGTGATTTAGAGCCCGACCCCTAGCCCAGTTGATGATCTTTGCAGAAATAAAGGAGTTTCTTCAATTTCGGAGGCAAGGGTTTTGATGCCAAAGCATGAAGATGCAGGGAACAGTGATTAGTATCTTGCAAGCGTGGAATCTCCTGTTCCATCAGTGCAGAAAACCCAATTTATTTCCCAACGTGGCAGGAGCGCTATCAGTGGACACAAAGAAATCTTTCACAAATTGAAGCACATCTTTTGCTTTGGTGGTTGTTTTCGGTACATGGACATACCTCACCGGTGCAATACGTTGACTGCAGTTCGAAATATCTGCAGTCTCGTACAAGTGGAGGGAGGTTTTTCAAAGGACTGGCCTTCATACGTGAGATAAATTTTCCAAAATATCTGAAGTCAAATCAGCAATTCGGCACTGAACAACTTTTTTTGATATCGGGTGGCATCCACTGATGGATTCGGATATCGGTGTTGCAAGTTGCATCAAAATATTAACTTTAGGGCAAAGGTTCATCAAATGCAACAAGACAAAAATCAAAATTCTGAATAACGTTTCAAGTCACTATCCTACTATGGCCGTTCGCACCTTAATAGTCATGCACTAAATCCTCCAACAGGAACAATTGTCAGGCTGCATTTTGAAAAACACGGAACACGCTTGTGACTACAAAGCACGCTTTCTCAACGATCGCCGCAATACCTCAAGCAAAAGAACCGAACCTTCCATCACTCCTTTCGCCTTTAGCCAAAATGATCCGCGAGAAAAAGTTAAAAATTTGATACTCACTTCAATTTCAAATATCTTTTTCCAAAATGTTAGCGACTCGGGCCTAATCTTCTTTTCGATCAAATCATCGATGTGGCCTACCATCAGTTCAGTGACTTTATTTTCATTCACAGCAGTCTTTATGAAAGTCGTTAAGACAGTCAGTTGGGCAAAATGTTCTTGCTGATATACAAAGTCGTTGAGTGGAAAAAAGTCTTCGTAACTCTGGAACAAATTGTTTGTGTCAGTTTCATCGCGTTATTCAATTTGATTCTCACTTAAAAAAGCGACACATTTTCGTCAAAAGTTACTGCTGCAATCAGAGACAACTTTTACCAAAATCTATAAGACTTTGCAACCCGCGAGGCTTGCAACAGAAGAATCTCAAAGAGAAAACTCTCGTGTCGCAAGGTATCAAGCACACGATTTGAAGTGGGTCACAGGTAAGTTTCTAAACTCAAACGAGTTTCGAATCTCAAAAAATATGAGGTGATAAGATCAGGCTTTTTGATTGAAGAACAGGTTGTTGGGTGGAAGGGGTTCGCACAAAGAGAAAACGTTTTGAGGAAGCCTTATTTGCTCATTGACGTTGACAAAGTGTAATGAGGTCTTCACGTCTGCAAGTGATAACTGAATTCTTCGTGCAACTACCACGAGTCTAAATCGTTCAGGACTAAAATTATGTACCAATTCGCAATTGTTGCCCCGTCAGTGATTATATATGCAATTTCCATTCCATCTACTCTACATTATTACGCTTTTGCTCGTAGATTTGCCGTCCATGCATGGTTTACTTGGAGGCGGTGCGCTATACGTGCACGCGACAGCTCTTTAAATTTCCTCAGGTGGTTGTTACTACAGTACGTAGGAGAAACCTCGTGTCTATTTTGATGCCCCACCTGTAATGAATTCGAGGCCGGAGTGATTTGTGGCAGGTTGCTACTACAGTAAGCATTGATTGGCTCATTTCAATTTCATCGCGTAGAATTATTACCTTTGCCGCTTGTACATACCTATCCCCTGCACATTACGAAAACTGCTGATGATGATGATCACAGATCGACAGGGTTGTCCATGGGACATATTTATCTGTCCCATCCTATGGGATTCCCATTAGACTATTATAATATTAATATGGAATACAATTCAATTAAAATTACTAAACTTATGAAAGTTTAGGTTTAGTATCTACTGAATAGGACTACATGTACAAAGAGACATGCAAAACGACAAAATTTATTGACTTTAAAATTCAGAAGTATAGTCTAAGTATGACAATTCAGTAAC
>JGI24159J19872_10002807_pt1 | contig 21136 bp, 15 predicted proteins | sample Ectturendosymbi4_FD_19872 | JGI IMG/M metagenome (IMG submission 19872) | reverse complement strand
TTTGTTTACACTGATCAACTATTGTGCCATTGTGTTTTCATTTGCTCTAATGTTCGCTAACGATTGGTTTACTGCATGCGATGGCTTTTATGATGCTTCTGTTTGTTGGCTGAGTTATATGAAACAATAAACCATTGACCATTGATGTCCACTTCACTTCAGTGGGAAGCACCAGCAGCTGGGATTCGCCTCTTCTTGTCGAAAGCAACGATTCGCTCTCTAGCTCCCACTAAAGTACAGCAAAATTACGATCATATCTAACAACGCAATTGCGCTTTGCATGAAGCAGTGCAGTGGATAGCAATATAACTGCAAGCGACCATTTCATCTTCCGCGGTTTCCACTAATTAATCATTAAAAGCGCGGTCGAGGAGCTACCAGTATTTCGGCGTTTTTAAAGGCTGGTGCACATGGTAAAAATGCAACAGAACACGTAACACGATCACACGCGTTTACAAAACCACGCTTAATTAAGAAAGTTTTCTGTTTCTGCGTAAATTTCAGCTGCGTTTGCGGCTAACTACATTGACAGAATCAAATAAGTTTCCTGGCTCAATGGCCAGTAACGAGCCTCAGTAATGAAGAAACATATGTAATCTCCCCACTTGCCGCTCGAGCTTTGCGATCGCAACAATAGTCATCCATCTAGTGAAGAGCCAGAGCGAATGGCAGAGCACTTCACTGATGTTCAGTTGATGACCTTCACCTGAAATAAAACTTTTTCAACCATAAAGGTACCGGAACCTTTAAACAGCGAAGCAGATCCTCAAAATTGTTCATGGTTTCAAAACAAACAAATTGTCGAGTCGAGCGGAGATGCTTGTTCAACTTTGCGGGCGTTCGTATGTGAACAGCCAGGTGAGTGAAGATCCACGGTTTTGTCACTGAATGGAAAAAACTTTGAGTTACTTCAAACTGTTTTCGTTCATTTAGTAATTTAAGACCTAAAAACCAAAATGGTTGTAAAGATATTGTTTTGGTTGTTCAAAGAATATGACGCAACCACTGCTCCAGCCTTTCAAGTTCTTTTTCGACCCCATGCCCCTGAACATACAGAGAGTGTGTAAGCATTACTTTGCAAACTTTTTCCGACAAATTGGCTGTGAAATGCCTAGTTTCAATAGAGATACGCACTTATCGGAAGTGAGTTTCTTGAGTTGGGTCTTCTTTTAAGTGATTTTCCTGTTTTAGTTCGTGACAGGTATCCTCCTTCACGCATCCTTGATTTACGCGGTAGAGTAGACGCAGCCAATCAGCTTCTCACACTTCGTTGGTCAGCGCCAGGTGACGACTTGGACATTGGTAGAGGTGAGTAGTTGTGTTTTTGGCAGGCATCGGTTTGTAACTTGCCTGCAGTAGCGTAGCCAGCCCAAAAAAATTTGGGGGGTACCATAACGCTTGATTTTAGGTGAATAACACTATATTGCTCGGGATACCACCTCGCAAACCACAAAATGAATATATGTTCTGAAAATTTGGGGGGATATGACCCCTAGGCCCCCCAGGCTACGCCTATGCTTGCCTAAGGCAAAATGTTACAAGTTGGGCCATTGTGTTGTTGAACAAGCATCAAGCCTTCTAGTAAAAAACAAGGTTAAAAATATTTTTTCAACAAGCATCTTTTAGAAACCAGTGCTTACATTGCGAAATGGCTAACGTATTTTCAGTGCGTATTAAACGATATGCTTCACATCAAATTTGGTAAGGACTTTATCGCTGGGCGGGTAATCGTAATTCCTATAGTAGCAAGACGGCTGTGTTGACCGCGCGCGCCTGCACTTGCAGACCTGTCACCCTCCGTCCTTTGTCCTTAGGAGTGAATCAGCATAAGTCAACAACTGTATTATCAAGCGCACCAAATGCGTGGTGCTTTACGCGAAGCCTTTATCGGTTCCAAGAAACTGACAAAAAAGGGGGCAATTCAAGCAACAAACACGTTTAAGTAGAAACTCAAGCTGCGCCGCTTATCGAACGCATCGCCCAGTTACAACCAGAGAAGAAAGTCAAGGAAAACTGGAAGAACTCAAAGAAGCTTACGAAATTTGTCACAGAGAAATTTCTTTGCTCAAATGCGGTCTAAATGCTTGTTGGTCGCATGATTAAATCTTTGTGTATTACTGGAAGCTTTAACGTGTACGCAGCTGATGGATACGACATTCGAACACTGAGAACTCGCAAAGCCAGGCATGTGTTGGCATTTGATTTCGAGCAGGGTGAAAAAATAGATGAAAGTGCGATTGTAACTGGAAACTCCAGGAAGCCAAGAGCTGCTGGGAATGAAGAGAAGTTGGTCGTCAACTTAACTAAGAGTAGCTGTGAGTGATTTCCAAGAAATGAAATTATTGAGTGTGATGAACACAAGACTATATCATGACATAAACGTCTGTCTTCATAACTCAGGGCTTATACTTTAAAACGGAAATTGTCCTTCATTTCTTTTGATGGAAGACATGACAAAACGTTTATCTCACTGAGAGTGAGAAGCCCCAAAGTCCTGAACCTTGCGTTCTGAAATTGTGGAAAAACAATTTTAAAATGAAAGATAGGTTACTTTACTGTACTTGTACCTTTACAAATATAAAGTTTGATTTGGTACTCCTTCACTAATATCATTTTACTGTATCTTTGTATACAATTATTAATACTTTCACGATCTGTGTTTACTGTTTATTGATATAGTTAGTTACAGAGCTGGATGTGATAATTTGTTTGTCTTCATTTCAGATTCAAGCTGAACTAATTTTTTTGATATTTTAATCAGCGTGTCCTCCACATGCCGCTGTTGACTTGATCATTGCTTTGCCTGCTGAAGCTTTTGACATACGCACAAACAGAGGTTTGAGGGCCGAAGGAAATGAACAACTCAGAGGGAATTTACTTCAATTTCTTAGACATCTTTTGGAAAGTTTTAAAATGAGTAAGTAAAAGCGAAAGCCTTAACAGTGATCTTGACTCATAATAACAATAACGGGCAACCATGGAAATAAATTTGCTCTGCTATTTATTTCTGTGGAGGATCGCTGGTAGGAGTAAAAGGTTTGTATACTGTGCGGTTACACAAAGCTTTTCAAATGGTATTCTAGGTTTATTTTATTTTTTTAAATATATTTATAATTCAAGCTGACCAAGCTATAATCGTGACGTCATTTTGGGCTGTGTTTCGTGTTTACCAACAGACCAAGGTTTATCTCGTGTTTCCAGCACAGCATACGGCGTTTGTCCAAGTTTGCAAAATTATTTAGGCCTCGCGCTTCACTTGAGATCGAACTCATCCCAGCTTCCATGTTCGGCATTCTAATTACCTACTTTATTCAGAGGTATTCAGTTCCTTCGTGAAAGGCAGCTGTTGATAGGAGCTCCTCGTTGTAAAACTTTGGTAAGGCTCTAACTGAATAAGAGATGAAGGTGACTGTTAAGCAGGCGAAATATGTACTCCATAAATACCATAGTGTCTGATTATTGGCTGCGAATGAATTCCATTTTATACATACAGCTTTTACTAAGCCAGGGTTTTGAAAGATTTTCGTTATGGGATTGCTAGGATCAAGTTATGGAACTTTATATTCGCAACACTCAACCCTGAACATTTATGCACTAGACGCCCTATTCACCTTCAGATAACACATCGAAGGTCTTCACAGCAGAGATTCTGCTCAAAATTGCCTCTGATGTTGTCTGGATGGATCGGCATAGATGCCAAAGCCTCCGTCCTGTGAACCTCGGCACTGCCACTGGTTTACTGCGTTGTCGACTATGTTGTCCGGGTCGGGTGTGGAAGCGCCCGCTCCAAGAAGCTCGGCGTTGCTTCAGCGACACGCTGCACATCATTTCTGATCGCCTGGAAACAGCTCCTAAAGAATTCCAACCAGTGTTCGAGCATTTCTACAGCCAACCAGCGCAAGGAAATCTCTGCCTTCAGACTTGTGTGTCAGGTGGAGATGGACATAAGTCACCCCTCTCCACGACCTACTCCGTGACGCACAATACCTTGGCAAGCAGCGGTTGCCATCACAGCGTCCATTTCATCGCCACGCAGCAGCGCTCGCAATCTCTGCTATCCTAGAATGGTTTGAGGGAGGCATGGGGGCGACCTTGAGGGAGGCATGGGGGCGAGTTAACCTCCCAATCTAGTTCTCATTGGCGCCCTCTGCCTGCTTTGGTTTGGAGCTCTTAGAAGAGTCAGGGGAACCGTACACAGACTTAGGTCTGGAGTTGACCTTTTCGGTACAATCATTATCGTTGGGGACTAAAATACTCAGCAAGATGTCTGTGTCGCCAGGGGAGCAGACAACTCCCAGCCTCATCTTCTACTCAGCCATCCTTCTCTCTCCAAACGTCTGGAAGGTCTGAGGCTCCCCAACGTCAATAATTTTCTAAGGCTTGAAAATCTCGATATAATTACATGAGCCGCCACTCTGTAAAGGTGAAACCAGCAAGACCATGCTGTCCTACGGAACAGCTTTTCCAGATGACAAGCGTGAACGCCGTTCAGACCAAAATACACCATCTTGCAATAATGAAGAATACGTCAAAGAGGTTCGTACACACAGAGAAAATTTTATTTCAGAATTGACAGAATGTACATCAAATATTTGCGTTAGAAAAAATGAGAAGGATACTTTACTTGAGCTTAACAGATTAGAACGAAGAGAATTCTTAGATGAACTGGTTGTGTTACTCCTATGGCCTTGTCTGTAACGAAAGTCACACGGTTACAGTATTGCATTTACTCTGCGTAGTGGACTTTTCCTGTGCATGAACAGATCTATAAGTTGAATATACAGTTACATAAAAAAGAATTAAATTACTGAAACGTAAATCGAAAGAGTTATTAAACACAAACATAAACGTCTTATCCAAAATCTTATCCAAACATCATTAGTATTTCGACCGTTTAGATTTGGTCGGTTCTGAAATTGTTACCGTTTTAGCCTCCACAGAAGTTTTTATGCCATTATGGCAACACATATATGTTCCTGCCACTTTTCATTTCCTTTTCACATTTTGTATTTGTCCTGGATTAAAAACTATAATAACTTCAATGATTAATCCGTTTTGTTATGCAAACCTACGGCAATTTTTATTGATATCTGCTACTTAGTTGTTGTTGACCATGCGTATATGTTACTTTGAATGTGAAATCGCGATAATTGTTTCACGAGGATGAAATAATTATTGACTAAACAACCGAGTTTTTAAATTTTGATGAGAAATGATGAGAACTGTGAATGTTTCGACCAGGATTTGCAGCCGAACGTCAAGACATTAGGCAGTTTGAGGTTCTTCAGAGATGAGGTTGTAAAATTTCGTGCATGTGTTGAAATACTTGATGGAATGTGAGGCAGCTTGCAAGAGAATAACTTTCATTTACGCAATCAAACGCTTTATGCGTAAGTTCTTTATAACACTGAAATTCACGGACATTGACATGAAAACTTTTCGCTGAATTACACAAACGATCAACAATTGAGAGACGAGTTTCTGCCAACTTGCAAACTAGAAAAATCGTACATACTGCTTGGTTTAATAAAAAAGCAGCGCCAAGAATGCTGAAAAGCGACGTGTAGAACCTGCTAAATGGTGTCATAAAGAACTGATATATTACACTCAAAGTCTTGTCACAAATTGTCAGCTAAAATCTGCTAAAAGCAGTGAAATTCTGTTAAGAAACCTTCTATTTCAAAAGATGATTAAAAGATACCTACAAAGTTGTACAGTATATTAATTTTTCGTCTTGCACTCGCTCCCAATAAGCATGGGCTGAAAATGACGGTCTTGGCCACCGCACTTTTCGGTCCACAATTTTCTTTCATTCAAAATTGTGAGCACCGTAACTGCAGCTTACCTCGTTTTTATACAGAAGAATAATGTTCAGCGTTGAACAATCTGAACATAACGTCAACCCTACAACTTTATAAGTCTGGTCTTTGTAACTCAAAACTTTGTGTTACGTTATGGAGCATGCAAAAAGTTCTTTAATCTTATCTGAGTGCTTTTGTTGCCAGTTATGCCTTTCAACCTCACGATGTTTCGCTATTATTGCATTATTGCAAACTTCGCAAAAGGCTTTTCTTGAATCAGCAGGATAGGCACTGACAGAGGCGTAATGATGTAAATGGCGCCCGGGACAACAAGCAAGTTTAGCGCCCCAATGTTCGAACCTGAGGTCTTTCGGAAGCAAATTCACTGTACTGAAGAAAGTACATGTGAGTTGTGACATTGCTGGGACTTTTCGGTGCTCCCCGCAGTCATTTGGCCCTCCAACAGTAATTCGGCGCCCGGGGAATCGTGTCCCCCATGCCCCCCTCGTTACGCCCCTGGGCAATGAGCCACGTTTTGAATCTTGCGACCATATATGTCAAAAATTTTGGCAGCTTTGGTTTGCCAGGAAGTATTTTTACCACACATTACTACTTCCTAGCGTAACTAAACCACTTGGAAATATCGTGCCGTGGGATAAAAACATATTCTGCCAATGTTGTCTTTTAACCTAACGCGCTCACGAAGCACACAAGCAAATCATTTAGGCTTCAACGAGCCATCTAAAAACTTGTTGTTATGATACAATTATAGTTCAACGATATGCATCTTCATCCAACTCTTTATACGCTCATTTCAATTGTCTGAAACCTTTTACAAATCTCGATTTTCTCCCATGATATAACAAATAAGAATAATGGCTTCCTTGATAATGTTTTTAATAAATTTGTAAAAATCTCTGGCAAAAATCTTCGAGCACCTACACAGCACTTTTTCAAGAACCATCTCAGTACATTTTTTTTCATTGCTACCCCACAACACTCCCTACCTTCAGCGAAAACAATCTTTTAATAATATCTGTGACGCTGCATGCTTCATGGGAATCAATCAATATTTTTATAAGCTGTTATTTTGACAGATCCTTTCGAAGTCCAAGTTGCTGTATTGACGCACGGTGTCAATATTCCAGTGTTCCACTACGGAAAGCACAGAACTGCAAAAAAACTGACCGAAAACCTCGCTAATGTTTCCCTGGATGAAAATCTGAACTCCACAGGTGGTGAAATTTTATTTTCACATCAAGTAATGTACCACTGTCGACTTGATGTGTAGCAGAAATCTTGTTATGATTTTTTAATGTTGCTTCTAACCCTTGGTCTGTAAGTTGATTATGTTGCAGACGAATTGGACGAATACACCATTGAACATTGATGAACAGCGTCAAACCAAACTTTCTTTGATAATTCCCAAAAAACATCAAATTGCAGGGTGGTCCACAAAGGTGCATCCATTTAATTAACGCTATCATTTTATATCAAATTAACCCAGGCTTCTGTTTTCTGGGTAAATAATGGTTACAGCTGCATATTGATAACTTTACTGTTTGTGGGTTTTATTTAATTCTATTTCATACTTCATGCACTTCGCAGAGGTGATGATGCCTACTTCGTAGGCGAAAGATACTCTGTAACATCTTTAGAGTCTGATTCTTTGCTGGGAAAGGATTTCTTTCGATAGACAGTGTTAGAGCTCCAAAGTTTTATTTGCCAGCTTCAATGGATCAATCAGCAAGATACTCGGTGCAGAAGAGGATCAAGATTGTAGAAGCCTATTTCGTGACGAAATCAATTGTCTAAACTCAATACCAATTTCGAAGGGAATTTCCAGACTTTCCAGGCAGAAACGTTTCAACCAGACTCACCATAAAGTGCCTCCTGGACAAATTCAGGAAGAAGGGAAGTGTACAGGATAATATCAAGTCACAGTGGGCGCCCACGGTCAGTCAGACTGTAAGACTTGGAGCAGTCTCTAAGGAAATCCACAAGACGTTATTACCAGAAAGTAGATCTTTCAAGGAGCTCAGTTATGCGCATAATGCACCAGGATCTTTATCTGTTTCCGTATAAGATACAGATTTTACACCTTCAGACCGATGCAAATAAGGCTGAGAGACGTGCCTTTGAGCAAACCATTGGTTTGAGCAGTGGCGCAACAAGAAGGGGGGGCATTTGGGGCATTTACATTTGCAGAAACTTTCAAAGAATAAAGATGAAATTTTATATTAGATTCATGAAAATTTCATATTCTAATTCAGAAAATGTTCAGAAACACAGTGTGTGTGTACGCTTTCATATTGTTTCTTGCCTATCTTCTGAGGAAGAGTTTGCATAGAGTCTATAGACTCCCGAAACGGCAACAATGAATACTGTATTGTTATCCCACCAGTAGAGCAAAGTTTGTAGCCAGGAGACTATGCCTGGTTACAGAAACAGCATGCTATGGTCACATTTTGTTAGCTTTACGTTTGCCTGGGGTTACTGTAGGCTGCTATTTAAGAGTTTTTGCATTTTATATTCAGTACTTAACCGTTGCTGGGGTTTCACAGCGAAGCTCTAACGTTGCAAGAGAAACTCGAATTTCACAATGGCCTCAAAGTTATTAGGTGTTGTTTAGGTAGTCCCAGGCGAGTAGCCATACGGGGCAACGGGGACAATGCCCCCCCCAATTCAAACGTTTTCAGGTTAATCAAATATTTGGAGTATAAGCCAAAGATACTTCAGTGCAAATCGACGAAACTGCCTCAAGGAACCTATTCTACTTCAGCCTTTAGCCGAATACAAACTTGTATCTNACCTTTTGTAATCAATGACCGCAAGTAAAAACAATTGGAGTAACGCTTTTCGCAGCTGTTTTTGGCACACCAGCTTGCTGTANCCCACCTAATTGTTATGTAAGCTTTATTTCAAAACCATCGCAAATTTCTCTTTGATAACCGTGGGTGTTAAGAATATAACGCATCCTTGTTTCCAGTGTCAACGTAGCCTTAAATCAATATCGTAGATTTTTGTTTTTGCACAGTTCTAAAACTAGATGCGTGAATATGGCGGTGATATAAATTTTATGTCTTGAAGCTCCAACTTTGGTTGAGAAGCGATTCAGTTCCAAAGACTTCTTCATTGCGCTATAGTCACTGTTTAGCAACAACAGCATTCATTCTAGATCAGCGGTTCTCAATTCATTTTGAAGCCCCCACCCCGTTCGGAAGGAAGAATCATCTTTACCCACTTGCACCATTTGATGTATTGGTTTTTGTGTTATCATCGCTGACATCAATCCCTTCTCGCACCCCTGGTGGTGCGAGCACCCCCAATTGAGAACCGCTGTTCTAGATATTCAGTTGTGATGACATGTATTGTGACGATTTCAATCACAATTATGTGGAGCCTTAACGTTTTCATCAACGGTTTCCCTTTGCCTTACCGGCGAGTAAAAAATTAAGACTCTGAGATGGGTGTCGGATTTTGAAATTATTGGCAAGAAAGGTTGTTTTTTCAATTTCGAGGGGTAAAAAGAAAATTTCACCACTTTCGCCCCCCCCCTGTAAAAAATGTTGGGAAAATCCCCTACTGGCCTTCTTGGAAAAAAAACTTCAGACGCCCATGGACACTGACCTACTGTTGATAAGCTAAGTCTTTCAACTTCCACCTGATGTTAATTGCCACCCGATCCTACAGTAGATAATTTCAAATCGTTTAACTGCAACGAGAAGAGTCAGCAGCAAAATCTAACGTAAGTAGCAAGATGCTTATTATTTTGTAAGTGCTGAGTGAATTGACACTGCCATTACTTACATATACCAGACATGGGGCGATTACAGCACAAATGTAATCGATCACGATTACGATTACATTGAAAGTAATCGCATTTGTAATCGTGATTACATCTGTCTTGAAACATCTTCAGAACGAAAACAAACCCCATTTGCATGGTTTGATGTAAGTATATTTTCAGACAACGTACGNAATTTATGAATGCAATAAACGAAATTANTAATCTGTAAGGATCAAGCACTGGAAAAAAATTGCAACAATTGTTTAATGAGATGTTCTTGCAGCCAACAAACCAGTGGCGNGACTAGAGGTTTGAACTAGAGGGGAAACTTAGCTGAAAGAAGCCAACTGGCCTCTGTAGGTGACCTACAAGTCAACACTAAGAAAANAACACTTGAGAAATAATGGTGAATCCGGGTGTGGATGGCTATACTAAAACCCCAAATCNACGGAAAATCTCNGAAAAACGCAAAAAGACGACAACCTACTGAAAACCAAAAGAATACTAAAACCGAAATATAAGCTAAGTGGAGGTCTGTTTTTTATATTTAGCTGGCCAGGGGAGTCAAATCACCCCTCATCCCTCTCTTCAGTTACTCAACTGCAACAAACACTTTAAATATTAATTAAACTACTTTATTCCTCTGAAAAAAAATCAATTTACTGCATATAAATTACTGTACTTATTATATACATAGCCTATTCCAGCACTTACATTCATAAGTTCACTCTGAATATATATAAATAAAACCAACACCTCTCCTAGGTAATGTCCTGCTATTCTGTTGCCGAAGTGTCGACCCGTTTTCAAGTAAAGCTCTTCTTTTTATTGCTACGTCTCACTAGACTCCCTACGTCACATGTGGCGGCCAACAAAAGGAAGGGTAGCTGCAACAAAGCGAGAATTCGCTACAAACGCTGTGCTTGCCGCTGGACTATCTGGATTTAGCGCACACAGATGGTGAAATAGCCTTCCCAGAAACGCAACCATAACAAACGATGATAAAATAGGAAACCCAGCCACCACAACCGGGGTTCATCGCACAGTGATGTAGGTTGAAGATATCCAAGTTTAATCGCGAAAGTAATCGTCGATTACGATGAAATTGGCAATGTAATCGATTATGATTACATTTCATTTTTGATCAATTCAATCGATTACGATTACGATTACTCAAAGAAATGTAATCGATTGTAATCGATTACGATTGACGATTACGATTACCTCATGTCTGACATATACTGAGATAACTTGCATAGGGTGGATATTAAAATTTAAGGGCAAGCTCTGAGAAAGGGGCCCAAAAAATCGCCATTGCGAAGGGTACATATGGGATTACGTGGATAAAAGAGTTAAATTTGTTTCATATTTCAATTTATGAGCAAAATTCAAGAGCATAATATACAAACGAAAGGAACAAAAATTTGTAAAGTTTTGCAGCTGGATACTTGAAAGCTGCCTCCTTTGGCACATTTTCCCATAATTTTTGCTTTATTTTGAAAAACATATGACTTGTTTCAGAGCTTCTTTAAATGTGGCTCTAGAGTGGTACATAACNTTTTTAACTAAACAATGGTGCAAAGCTCTCAAGAGGGAGGCACGGTATCTNTGGAAAAAAGAGACCCGAGGCGACTGCCTCGTGATCCTTCNTTATATCCATCCCTGAGCTTGCAATCTGTCTTGTTGGCAAAGTGCATGTGACTAAAATGAAACNAAATTTGAATTTTTTCCCATCAGCCCTTCAAATTTCACAGACAAGTTATAGACTCGACCAATTTAGGAATTAGCGCCCTACTCCGCAGTAGTGTTGTAACAAGTGTTACGTGTTAGCTAAGAATAGTGTTAAGAATGTGTCTGTAACCCTATGGTTCTGTCTTCAATGCAATTGCAAAAAGTGTCTGTAACCCTGTGATTCCACCGGCTTCAACACCTGGTACTATGTTCTGTTTTGTCTGTTTTTATCAACCTGCGTTCTGCAGAGTGTCTGTGTTCATACTATGGACTTCGTGTCTGCTCACAAACAAATAAATTTTAAAAAATTGTATTTTCTAAAACCCGTGATTTGTACAAATTTGATTACGTGCAATGATAAACTATCTTTACATGCAGCTGAGCGTGGTCTATCAGTTTTGTAATATTGTGGTTACGATTGTGTTTATAGTTTAATTCCATTTTATATTTCAATGAAGTCAGGTAAATTTAGCGAAGTCTCAAACCATTTAAACAAAGTAAGTTTAAAGTAACTACAAAAGTTTTACGACATAAGTTGAACATATCCAAAAGATCTTATGGATTATAAAAAATCCAAACACTTTTCAAACGCGTTGAAAGACTTCAGCGTTTGCGTTTATCAATTACATATGTGAAATAATCGCTCAAAAATAGATGACAGCGGGATCCACTTCTCATATGCGCGAAAGTTTTGCAGAAGAGCTGCTTCGGAAGTCAGTGCCTCAGAACAAAGTCGCTGTTCGGCTTCTGTTGAACGAGCTATGTTGGTGTACATCCGAAGCATGTAAAGACAGTATAAGCGCAATCTTAATGGCGGCCGCGATGACTGCTGGCCCAACTGCGATATTGGTTGCAAAAAGCATATTGCAGAACTACCACTGACAACATTGAGAGGTTTGCTAGCGCTTTTGCAGGAAAGAAAGTAGAAGCTTGGAACTTCACTTCCAAAACTTTTAAAACTTGTCAATTCAATGAAAGCCGACTTTTTATTTTTCGACTTAAATCTGAACACAATTGGTCAGGAGAAAAGGCCAGAAACATGCACGTTTCACGGATTATGCTTTATAAACAAGGAGCATTAAAAATATTTAAATGTTGAAACTCGGGTGTTGTTTGTCCCCCTTATTAAAGCTTCTGTCTACGCGCCTGGTTGCCACTGCTAGTATTTACCATATCTATTGAAGCCCAACTCTCAGAATTAATGTTTTCATCGTAAATGCAGTGTAGCGTCTTAATGCTGTAAGGAAAATTCGGTCTGGCCCTTTAAACGCGCCGCCTTCGACTACCTGAATACACTCTCGCTGTATACAACCTTTATTTTATTCAAGCACACGCTAACAGCGCATACTTAAAGCGAGTTCAAACATAAGAGCCCAGCGTGCGGTTTAAAGCTGTTCGCACCGGACCAGTTTGCCAAAATGAGAATTGCACAACAACTGAAACCTGCAGTGGCCGTTACGGAACGCGGAACACGACAAATTAATTTACGTGCCACGAGACAGGTAATGAACGCTTAAAAGGGATTTCGCGATGTTCCATGCAGTGCTAAGTGCTGAGTGTAGCCAGAGGAGGCACGTGAGCCATGGTCACCAAAATATATAAATTCCATAATGTGTCCCCCATTTTGTCAATTAAGTTTTGGTCGTACTACGGTTAAGTGAACATGGTGACATCATCGAAACGAAAACAATAAAAGTTTGTCCTCCCAAATTTTTTTAGCAAACACGGTCCCTGTCAGCAACAAAACATTTATTCAAACTGATTAACAAACACTGTTTTTTAGAAGACCATTAGAAGTTCTGAACATCCCTGATCGGGGAACATCCTGATTTCTGGGATTCCATTTTTTTCAGTGACGAGGCAAATTTCCCCCTTAGTGGTCGCGTGAATAAACAGAATATGCGCTTTCGGGCTCATGCTCATGAGTATCAGTATCCCCCACTTGCATGTGGAAAAAGTGACTGTTTGGTGCGCGTTGGGTTGTGATGTCGGGCCATACTGATTCGAGGATTGTGTATTTGCCGTGTAATGATCGCAGTGACGGGTAATAATTGGTCGTCGCATTTTTGCGTGGCTTGCTGGAATGCAGCTGAGTGCAACCGTATGTTTTCTCCGCATGTTCACCGCAGAACGTGTTTGTCAGTCTGGTGTGCGCTGTTCGCCCAACCTACTAAGTCGAGTATTTAGTTTAAATCGTTGTTTCTTTTCAGCATGTTGCGTTACTGAGCTTGCTTATTTGAGTTCCAAAAAGAAAGTCTATGGGTGCTACAGGTCAGAGCAATTTAATTTACTATAACTATGGATCGCTTTCTGAAACCGAAAGACCTTGAATCGTCGCCAGAGGACCCGGAGGCCGCTACAGCGTTCAAGTACTGGCTTGCCACTTTCGAAACATTCCTGCAAACCGCAGATGCAGGTCAAGCTGCGGTAAATCCTGATGTTGAGGTGAACAGGAAAGGACTGCTTGTTAATTTTTTGTCTCCTGCGGTTTATTCCTATGCTGAAGACTGCGAGACGTGCGACGAGGCCTTAGTTATACTAAAGCGTGTGTACAGGTTACAACAATAGACATCCGGCAACAGTGAATACAGAGCGATACATTGAACTAATGAGAAGAAAACTCATCCCGACACTGAGACGGAAGTGGTGAGTGGACATGGATGCTGTGACTTACCAGCAGGATAGAGCAACATTGCACAGCTCCAATGCTTTACTCGAAAACCTTCATCGTTACTTTCCTGGAAACAGGTTCATCTCTTGTCGTAAGGACCACCCTTGGCTTGCACATTCTCCAGACCTATCTTCTATGGATTATTTTTTATGGGGATACCTAAAAGACAGGGCTATGCTAACAATCACCAAACTANTTNTGCGCTCAAGAATACAGAGATGTAGTCGAGACCTAAACTTCGAGACGGAGACCAGAAAAACTTCGAGACCGAGACTTGAAAATTTGTGGACTATGCCGAAATTCTTTTAAAAAATTTTAAAGAAATGTTATCACCACTTCAAANTTAAATTGTTTTTTNATTTCTAGCATTTTTCCTAACTGCTTTGGTTGTTTCTTACCTGCAGATACAGCAGACGAAAAGCACACTGAATTACAGAAGTTTTACTAAGTCATACAGTTGAAGTATTCAAAGCCTCAAGGAAATAAGTTTGAGACCGAGACTTGAAACCTTCGAGATCGAGACTCCATCACTGCAAGAATATCATTCGAATGGAGACCAGGAGAATTCCCCATGATGCTGAACAGGGTCATAACAAACTTCAGTATGCGAGTAGCCACAGTGATTCAGCGTCAAGGAGCTTAGATCGAGCACATCATAAAGTACTAAGCTGTACTCACAAAATGGTGTTGTATGAGGAAAAACTTACATGCCTGTAAGACATGCCTTTAAAAAAATTGCAAAGTGTTATTTTCAATACAAAATGCTACTTTATCAAAAATGGATACACCTTTTGGACCACCCTCACCCCTCCTACCTAGCTGTTGTACAATTAGAATACTGTCTTAGCTTCTATTCAACCTTATTACATATTTTTGATTGCAGTTGAAGAAATTATTGAAACCTTCAACTCAAACGGACGTCAAGATGCTTCCAAAGTTCTACTTTTAATCACCGACAAAGAAGTGAAAAAATTTTCTCGCATTGCCGGAGTAACTACCTTGATACTCTCCGTCAATGCGCTTGCTGATAAGTAAGTTTGTTGGTATGAACAGCACAAGTTTGCTGTGTGATCACAAAACAGAACGCTTATTTAGTCAAATCTCACACTGAAAGAATGCGGTTTTGCATATTTTGGAGCAGAGAAACAAAATTTTATAAATCTTTTCTCCATTATTCCAATTCCAAAATCTGAAAATATTTTCCTTTATTAGAACAATCACATTGCCTTCAAATTTATTTTGTTGACGAAAAACTTTGAATCTTTGATGGTGTTGAACATCATTCAGCGATTCGCTGTTTGCCGGAATCCTGGATAGAACTTTGGTTTTATATGTAATGACGCACAGCAGGTAGAAGGACTTAGTCGAAATGTCCCTGTCGTTGGAAAGGTGCTGGAAACATAAGACGCGATTTACATTTGTTTATTGCCATCCTAAGATTAAGATAAACAATACGAAGCTAATTTATATAGATAAACATTTCGCTTTTGCACGGTGATCAGAATTTAAGTAAAAAAACAACAGAGTCACACAGCTGGCACTTGGTGAATGCACCTTCCATGATGCATCAGTGCAGCTACAAGACCTGCTTCTGATTCACATCATAACTGGTGTGGTTAGATTTGATCAACTCATAAAAAGAAATGAGTTGATCCAACAAGCTTTTACAAACAAATTAAGTAATGGAATGTTTAAAACTAAATTATGACAAGAATTTGCACATATACGTTGATAAGAAGGTTACTTTTTCTAAACGTTTTCGCCTACTGATTACGTCTGTCTGACAGAATTTTGCCGGTAAGTTGCAATATATTATCTGTTTTTATTGAATTAATTTCCGCTTCAAAGACCAAATTCTTATACAGACTTTCGTGGCATGGTTCTTCTCATGTAACAAAGGGATATTTTTCATTTTAACCGAAGCACCTAGACATATCTAAGGTTTGCCCTGAGCTTTCTTGCTGAGCTTTCGTGCCTGTTTCCTTGGTTCTGATATTTCAACAAAGCGATCTTTTAGAATCTATAATGGTGTTCAGAAGAAAGCATTTTCAATATCACAGCTCTCCATTTTATGCAAATCTCTTGCTCGCATTTTCTCATCAGTCAATCGCAATAATGGAGTTGGAGAGATGATGTAAACAGTAAATGAATTTACCCATTGATGCATCGCTGTTGAAGCGCATGGCAGCGTTAATCTCATACTTTTGTTTATTGTGCATGTGTGTTGCACTAATGGAGGAAAATATGAGTTTGTTGTGATAAACATTCGCTGGTGAACTCCCATTCAATGACGTTGCAGCGATCTCTCAAAGTAGTTCGTTTCGGGATAAAGGTTTATGAACATTTTTGTTTGTTTGCACTTCGGTTTATTCTTTGTTGATTAGGCGCAACGAGGAACAAAGAGTTACCAAAGAACAAAGTGGATCGGTTCTTTATTAATGCTTTGTAGCATTTCCGCAATTCTGTTTGTACAACGTGCCTTTCAAGAATATAGTTTTACATAAATATGATTCATGGTCTGCTAACTAATCAACAATACGATTTATTAGCTGCTTATTTTATTTTATTTAACTCCCGATAAAGAAATCTGTAGTTTTGAATTTTCCCTGGGAATCATCTTTCTTGGACAAAATTTTCTTAAAGTTGTTGCTGTATGTACAAACGCTAATGTTAAATCAAAAACGCGGTTGAGGTTGTTTATCGTTTTGTTTAACGATTTTTTACTGCCAGGCATATGTCACCAAAGGTTAAAAACTAAAAAAATGCTGGCTAAATATTTAAAAGGAAATTTTTAGGTTACAAACCTAATTTTCTCAAGCAAAGTCCTCTGTTTTGGGTCAGAAAAATATTGTGCAAGCTACACACTTTGGTTTCGATATACCCCTGTGAACATTTGCTTAAATATTTTTCTATCATAAAACCGCAAAACCTCAGTGGTGCAGGAGTTCGGGGTGCAAGGAGTGAAAGCTCACACCCAAAAGTTTTGATTTGTCAAAAATTTGGGCAAAGAAGCTTCGACATTTTTTAACAATACTAACGAAACTATATTTTTTTGTTATTAAGTGTACAAACAAAAGTTTATTGTGTCATAGAAAAGACATCAAATATATATAAACTGTTTCTACTAACTTCGTGTTTTACTTTGTGAGAGTTGATGAGTAAGGGACTCACTTGAAAGTTTTGGCGAATGGAGGCATTTCATTTACATGCTTCATTAGTTGTACACTGAGGTAATCAAGTATGATGCAGGGCGCTACTTCATATCAGCAGAGTCCATGCCAGGCAAGTGCAAAAAAGTTTCTGTTTTTGATTTGAACTGCAGTTTCTGGATGAACACATTTTGGCATACAGTATGTTGCATATACGGGGAGTTGAACAGATAATGCTATGAGACTCACGACATAGTCATAATATAAACAATGTGATACATGCCACATATATCAGAGATGTTGTGGGGCGGGAACGTTTTTTTTGTCCCTGACATATTTACATCAGAGAAGGAAGCAGTTTTAGGTCTACTTCAGGTAGGTGTGAGGTTCCTTGCTGACAGCATCAGCTGGAATGCTAAAGTACCAATAGCTACAGACAATTTGTGGGGAGAAAGTTTGTCGCATAAACGTTTTTCGGGCAAATTTGAGGTAATTCGGGCAAAATGTTCTTTGCACCCCCAAGAAATTGCCTGCTCCTACACCTGTGTAAAACCGTATTACCACTTTAGCAAGTCTGGTGGAGCTGATGTTTGACAGATAATTATAGGTTTTGTAGATCGTTATGAACAGCTACAAAGCCTTTGTCTTTCGTCGCTCAGCAACACCTTTACATTTGCACNAAGAAGCANAGACCAAAGAAANCTACGGCTGCAGTTATTTTCCACATAATAGTGCTGTTTTTGAGGTATAAGATGAAAAACATCAACAACCAGAAAATTCCCTGCATACGAGCTATATTTTGNCAAAATCCACGCTCTCAATTTGCAGACATACAAGCATGTGGAAAATATGGTTGAAATTATATNGAGGCAGCTAAGCACACTGCGCCTAGCGAAAAACGTTTTAGTTTTAAAGCGATCAATAANTCAGCCNAAACTTGGAGTCCTGATTCTAGAGATGACACAAAGCTGCAATCGGTGATGGGNCAGCAGTTCCTGAATTCTGAAGTTTGGGGAAACTCACAATGCCTTTTAGCCATGATTATTCCAGGTCCACTCAGACCCAGAATGGTGACACCTGACAGGGTTTCACTTATGGATCAAAATAGTCTATTAGGGAAGACTGAATTCCTCCGCCACGCGAAGCGGTCAGTCCAGGTATGAGGGAACCGATAGGCAGGTGGGAAGAATTTCTCCATTCTGGCAGCCCCTGCCCAACGTAATGGCCACGCTTTTCCTCGAAACTGTCTTGAAGATACGACGTGCGATATGCTGATGAATGGAAAAATCAGTGGCCCTAACCAGGCCCATAACCAGGGGAGGCGAATCCCCCTAGAAAAAATTTTGCCCCCTCTAGAAAAGTATAATGGACATAGTTCAGAAAATTTGAGCCCCTCTCGGAAAATCCTTCGCCCCTCCTTGTGTCCCAAGCTGGTTACGGGCCTGGCCCTAACCCTTGTCCGATATCGCTTTAGGGTTTTCTCGAAGTGATCATCTCTCGTAGAGGGTCTGCACCACAATTACACAGTGTTGTTTAAGATTATTCGATTCGACTTCTTGTCTTTTGCGAACAACCAGTTCTCTGGTCAAGAGACGTCACACATGATGGTGCAGCTGAAGCAGCCTATATGTTTGCAACGTTTGCAATGAAAATATTCTTTTAACTGATTTTACTGTTGGGAAACAACCAATGTCAAAATATATGAGCAACGTGGAAGAGACGAAAAGACAAAAACTATGAAAAAGGCTGGGTTAAATCCTCCTGTAATCACCAACCCCATTGAAATGACAGTGAGCAAAGTTTCCAACTATTTTCGACCTGCATCTAGTTTGTTTGCAAAACTCTAATTTCATAAGCTCCTCTGCTGTTCTATACTGGGCCGGCACTAATGCTAGTTTTTACTTTACAAACACGGAGATCGCACAACGTACTGTAGATTTTCAGAAATAATTAATCATAACGAAATGTCACTTTCGAGAATCCAGAAGGGAACGGCCCCAATACCCCCTATGCCGACAACGCCCACGCTCTCGTCCTAATACCTCTGGTCAAAGTTCCAGTAACGCTTTGATCTGGAAAAAGTGATGCTAAAATTTTGAGGATTTCATCGGCTTGCTTGTGTACTACAGTAACTATACCATTTTGACGTTGGTTGGCTGCGACGTATCAAAAACCTGGTCGCAGTCAACCAACGCCAATAGCCTTTGAAATGGAGCCAGCAGCAAACAATGTCTTTTAGAAAGTCTCTTTGGGAGTCAGCTTCAAGTCCAGGATGCACGAACTCTTTCACTGTTGATGGTGCAAATAAAATAAATGATGTCATACAACAAGTACGCCATCGTTTATGTGAATCGCGCATAGCCGAATATCAAGTAAGTTCACTCGTCGTTGTACACAGATTGCTTAACGGGTTACTTGCGTTGAAGGAAGTCATTTAAAAAATTTTTTATCTGTAGAGCTAGCGTCAAGTGTTTATACGTTGTGTATAACAGGAGTTAGTGTAGTGTTTGTTATGCATACCCAAATAACGAATAACAATGTCTGTTGCCAATAAAAGAACAAAATAATTTAACAAGTTATGAGCGTACAACGGCGCTTACGTATGGTCTTTTTCGGTTTCAGGATCTAATAATGATGTTTTTAAGTTGTCTTCTTTGCAAAATTTCAGGCACACATGACTAAAATTCGTGATATTCTAGAGCAGGAGTCTCCAAACTACGGCCCGCGGGCCAAGTCCGGCCTGCGAAGCCATTCCATCAGGCCTGCGAAGACATTTAGTCAATAACTGTGAAATGATATATTTGTGAAAAACTTTTTGCTTTGGTAGAATGTAACATAAGACTGAGTGCTCGGACATTGCAGTGTTTGTTCATTTGAGAGTGTGTCATGACACAACGGATTCATACTTTACCTAGCCTTGACCAGTTTAGGAATTAGGGTCTTATTTTGCAGTAGTGTTGTACCAAGTGTTACGGGTTAGCGAACAACAGTGTTAAGAATGGGTCTGTAACTCTGTGGTTCGGCCTCCAACGCCATTGCAGAACGTTCTGCAAAGTACGTATCTGTAACCCTGTCAATCAGCTTCCAACGCCGCTGTAAAACGTTCTGTTCTGTACGTTTTATCAACCTGCGTTGTACAGAAAGTGTGTGTATGTACTGTGGTCCTCGTGTCTGTGGACAAAATCCATCACCATTACGTAAAATGTCCGGCCCTCGAACTGTTGTGTAATAGCTTGTGGCCCTCTGACAAAAACTTTTAGAGAACTCTGTTCTAGAGCATAAGCAGACAAACTTTTGTGTGCAAGGTCACATTCACAATCATTAGGGGCCGTGGAATATATCGGAGAAAGCAATATGGCATTTAAAATGGGCGAAATAAATGGCATTCTTTGCTGTGTTCCTTTGTAATCTTGTCCTTTTCGCTACCGTTTGTGAAAATGAAATATTCCTAAACACAGTTTGCTGCTACTTTTAACGTTTTGCCATATCATAAGCTTTCTTGCAGCTCTTGCTGTGATAAATTGTGTCCAAAGTTGGCGTGATTGTTATGAAAGTGTGCCGTTTCAATTTTTATGCCTCGAACACAGGAATTGTACTGTGACAGTTAATACTATTCATAGGGTCTTGAGACTTGTTATCTCAATACCTACTTCAGTGACTAGCTCTTCCTATCGAAGGGCGCAGGTCTCCATCTCAAACCGCTTGCCTCGAGACTTACAATGTTTGTTTCCATACACCGTTTTGCTGGAATACCAATTTAAACCTCGCTTAAAAATGTGGTTGTTCTAACCCAGTGTTTCTCAAAGTGGGTGGAATCACCCCCTTGGGGGCTATTTTGATTAGCAAGGGGGCAAAAATGGTCCATCACTAATCGATCATTGAGTTTACTTCAGTAGATTACTAGCAACAAAAACCGCCTTGAGCTTTTCAGCCGGCTGTTTGAGGAATCTCCTGCCTAGTTTTGCTCCCATCTCCTTGCAATGATTCAGCTTGT
>JGI24159J19872_10002806_pt1 | contig 21140 bp, 10 predicted proteins | sample Ectturendosymbi4_FD_19872 | JGI IMG/M metagenome (IMG submission 19872) | reverse complement strand
AAATGTGCGCATAAATGCAACTTACAGCGCATAAATGCAATTTTCGCTGAAAATAAATGCAACTTTCTCGCTTTGTTACTGCAACAAAAACTTGCCCTAGTCATTATGCAAAAAAGCAACCAATGGTCAGTGGAAATTAAAAAAATGAAAACACAAGGCAGCAGAAGTTGTTGTTAACAAAGATTATCAGTGTCACATAGGATCGGTGAAAGACCATGTCTGTCATCTAGTCAATCGGCCCGTTTATTAATTATTAACAAGTGTTAGAAAACGACAGTTGGAAATAAAATAAGCATAGTTAGGAAAAAAAGACAAACAAATTTTTCTACGAAGTAGAAACTAGCAATTTACGAATCTAGCAAAAAATTCACCACAGCATTTTCGGTTGTCTGGTATAACAATTAAATCAGTAAGCAAAGTTAAGAAGAGTGGCAAAAATCTTTAAGGAACATTTTTCTTTTATGAATATAAAAACATCTATAGGAAACAATGAAAATCAGTGAAATTGTTACTTTTTGCTCAATCCTTTCACATCCACTGCTAAAAAATATTTTTGGCAGTCAATATTCTAACACTACGACCATTTAATACGTTGATTCGCTCATTCAATGCTTATGTTTTCCAATTTTTATGATAATTATATAATTTTCAAAGAAAACAACAGGCTCTGACCAGTATAGGCTCCACCAAAACAGCAAGTCAGCCTTTCAACGACGCGACTCGATAATGTTGACCTGAAGTGTGACCGTGCAACAATCAAAGTAAAAACTGACCCTTCGCTTACAGAGTCGCGATGTACTTTTGAAAACACAGGCTTCATGTTCAAGATAATGACGCTCTTCTGGAATGAAACCTAGAAATTGTTCTTGAAAGACAGCAATGTGACTTTTGTTAGAGTATTCTCCTGCAACTCCTGGTACATATGTGTTCACCCAAAGGATGAATTTCCTCAATTTAGGTGAGGAATCTCGATTTTAAAAATTCCCATGATGTACAAATTTGGGTAGAAAATTTGGGTGAAGGGTTGTACAAATTTCTGTGCTTCAGTTGTATTACAACTTGTTGTATATTGCACTTGTAGGTTGGGGGTTTTCCCCAAAGGTAAAACAAACTCCCAGATTTGCTTCTGGGAATATTGCGAAAGATACGGAACAACAGAAAAGAGTTTAAATTGCACTCGCAAAATTTCAGGTTTTAAATCTCATCCACGTTTTTTCAAAGGATACACGTCTGGGGAATCTTTACAGTAAATACGTTTGATGCACACCGAATGTAGCTCTCCCTGGGACGTAAATAAAGCATTGCTACCTTATCATGATTGAGAAAACAAACATTCTGCATCACTCACCGGGATCCTGGGTTACTCGATGAAAGAGGTGCTGCTTTAGTGCGGATAGCAGACTGAACTCAATTTTCTGCAAGTTCTTTCATTTGAAAGCTTCGGGTTGGGGAAATCTTTGCGCGTGTTACATAAATTGGACGTATTGAGTCCAAAAAACAATCAATCTGAAGCTTTTGAAACATTTTTTACGAATAATGAAGGTGAAAATGGATGAATGGTGTGCTCGCTTGACTGATTCAAATTTCCTTTCTTGTTGCCCTTCCCTGCCGGTGAAGCTGCAAGTGAGAGGAGGTTTGGTGATTAACAGATTGCCAGTGAGCCACTTTACCTCTTCGACCTGTTAATCCAGTAGTAAAAGGACTGCTTTTCTCACTTGAAAAGTCAGAATAGCATGTCCTACTCTCGTGCTTCGTAACGTGTAGGTGTTGAGGATATCTTTGCTGGTCAGGCGGGTCAGCTGAATGTGTTTGTGGTGACAACAAACAAAAATCAGCTGCAAAAAGTGATGAATTCCTTTTGTTTTTTCAATCCTAATTGGAATTACTGAAATGGTGTCGTCTGTTTAAGTCTTGTCGCTTGCCATCAGTGACAGCAGAGATTTAGAAAAAGGTTTGTGCTGGATGGAATTTCAAGAAAGCTGTGGCGGCAACTTAAATTACCGCGTGCCAGTCTTGTGTCACTTTTGTCTCTCAGTAGCACTTATTGGTTGCCAGTGGCTGTCTCCGGCAGTTTCATCATCTGCAGTACAACTCGTCGGGAAAAATCCAACGAGCCCGAGGCGAGCATGTGTCATAATCCGTCGTAAGTTCAAAAGATCTCAATTTGAATGTCGTTTCGAGACGCCGCGACCGTGTCGCTCGCCACATTTCGCTCTCGTAAGAGCGATCTTCAAAAATTACAAGTTTTTTCGCGTTTGCCACTCGTCATTAGCTCATTACTTTTTTCTACGGCTGAAACAACCAATCATGGCGCATCGCTGATGCTAGTTCAATGACTACGTATCGTTTTCAATGAGCGTAGCGTCAATCAAGATCTGTTTGTACGTGGATAAAGACATTATCACAGAAGAAGCATGCAGCGGTTTTAATTGGCATGCTGTATTGTATGGAAAGCTGGAAGGATAGCAGGCTCTTCTGTATTTTACAACATGGCATAGTCCTAAGGCAGATATAAGCGTTTGAAAAGTCGGGGAAAATTTTGAAAAGTGTTGCACAAGTTCTTGAAATAACCTCCAAGATCGATTGAAACCCCCATGAAAAGGTAAAACATTCATTGCTCTTGCGCTTATTTAAAATGTTCAGTGTTACAGGAAAAATGGTAGACGTAGCTATATATTGATAATCAGGGATGTAGTGCTGAAAAGAGAGGAGTGGGAACGCCGTTCCCACTCTAAACGAAAAGGAAGACTACACCAAATAGTTCGAATAAAGTGAGCATTCGCCTACAACAATTTCCATACTGGATTTTCCTGTTTCAGTGTAGACTTTTGACTAGCAGTGCTGATCTGCGTGTCGCTAGCACATCTGTGAGATCGCAGCCATGCTTTAATGTAATCGTTTGTATCTCACATCTTCAAGTAACGTTACTAATGCGTAAAGGTGAGGGAAGGCATTCTCACATCAAAAAAGGTGTGGGACCGCCATTCCCACTACACCCCTGTTGACAACTCCGTCACTGTTTCTCATGTATCTACAGGAAACGCATGGGAAAAATTTACCCCTGTTCCCCCTGTGTCAATGAGAGCTTCCTATTGCTTTGTACAAACAAGTTTTAGCAGGTTGTTACCTTCTGCTTCCTCCTGTTTCGCTTCACAGGAGCAAACTTATCCAAGAAGATGTTTTAAGAAGGTTTTATAACTTTGCAATTTGATTTGAATGCAAAATCGCTAATGAATTTCAATATGTCTTCCGTATTTCGTCGTTCAAAGTGGTCTAAACTTTATATTTGATAAAAGATGGCAGAAACGGAAATGGCGCATCTGTAAGTGTAGGGCGTATGTGAAGTAACCAATCAGTCATAAAAAGCTTAATCGGTGCAACTGCCTAACAAGCAAAACCTTCACTCTTTCATGTAAAGCAGGTGTTGTCAACCGGGGCTGCATTTACCCCCTAGGCGTAATTTTTACATATCCTGGGGGTAAATTTAATGATGCTGTTGTACATTTTTCTACAGCGCTAGTGAGTAAACATTAAACAGGGAGTAAATTTTATGTTAGGAGGTTGCCAAGGGGTAAATGGGAGAAAAAAGGTTGAGAACCCCGGATGTAAAGCGTCTATGTCTAACCCGCGGCCAGGCGAAGGTTTTGTGCGCGGCCCAGTTTAGGTTTTCGCTGGAGTGGCCTATAAGTAGCCTACATACTGACAATCTGCCTTATTTTGATAATCTTAATTTTGACATTTTTGATGCAGTTGGTGCTCAGTGCCACTTCATCACACCTGTACTGCGTGCTGGGAGATTTCCATATGTCCACTGACACCTTTGGTGCAAAACTTTTTGCTAATTTTCTGATTTCTACCCTTGTTCCAGTGGCACTAAACTTGCTCATGAAATCACACTTTACGGAGTGGTTAAAGTTGCCAAACAGTCGTTACCATTGCAGTTAGGTTTCGAAAGCTTTCAGTACGTTAGCTCAAACTAAATTTAGTTTGCTAAGATCAAAGTAAGCCATTCAATGTGTGGCCCTTATTAAGATATTGGCTTAATTTTTGGTTCAGTAAGCAATTTCGTTTGGACATAGCTGGTATAAAGAACGGTACTTGTAATGCTGCGCAATCGGTTTTCGCTCCCCAGTATTTCTTATGTGGAGACGAACGCCTTTGCCCAAACTGGAAAAACAGCTCAATAGCGTTGAAAAGCGTGATAAAAAATCAATAAACATATCACTAGCGCGATACTTCTGCCTTTTGGCCGGGTACTTAACAGGAGATACTAAGTACTGGGCCGAGCTGCACTGGCGCTAAAGGGCCGACGTCATAATTGGAAGAATAAAAGCGAAGAGCATGGTGAGATTGCTACTTTGAAACGCTGAAGTATATGTCGAGACCAGCAACGGGATGATGTCTTGTGGCTCGTCAGTTTCGTCCATTTATTTTTTTATCTAACTCAGTGAAGAAGCACCTACGACGAGGCACGGATGCGCGTTGTAAATATTCTGTTTGATCTGCACGAGTGTTAAAACAGCTTGGTAAAACCTAAAGCAAACAGAATTGTTACATGTATGTGAGAAAGCTGGCGGAGCTTGACAGGCGGGAAAAAATGGAGCAGTTAACACCGGAGTGCAAAAAACGTCTGTCTGCTGATGATGAATTTGCGTCGACGCGCGGGTTTGTTTCGAGCTTTTGCGCGGCGAGTAGGACTTTTTTGTAGCAGTGTGGAAAATGTTTTGTCTGCTGTCTCAACGAGAAATCCTGGAAAAGCAGTAGGGGCGGTATAGCCCGCCATCGTATATTTTGAACAAAACACACTGCGACTATCACACACACGTAACCATTAGAAAAAAGAGAACCGGATACAGTTCATATTTTCACAGACGTCTTTTAAACATTAACTGTTCTGCGCTTAAGCAAGTGGAAAGATTCCTATAGTGGGAATTTTACGCTTGGCAACGGGTCCCTACTACGATTAGTTCAGAATTTAAAACTGTTAAACATTTTCAATTTGTTCAGAGAGTGTTTGACCAGTGGTTTGTGAAATATCTGAGTTTAGTTGATGGAGGTTAGAAAATATCAATAGGAAAGTGGTTTCCTATTGCAGCAAGGAAGCTAAATTTGTGCTTAGTGCTTGCAATGTTTGTGACAGTGAAGATCCGTAACTGAATTGAATGCAGGATGAAAACTCACGTGACTTATTGATTAGAACCACCCTGAAAAACAGTTTATATAGGTCATGTAAAGAAGTAAATTTTTCGGGTACTGTGGGCGTTTTCAAAATTTTAGATGATTGCTTGGGAGATGGTGAGACTGTATTGATGATATATCTTAAGCTCAAGCACAAAAACACCAACAAGGTGAGTTCAAATCTGGATGGAAAGTATGGAAGTACATAGGAAAAAAGCAACCAATAAAATTAGTTTCACATTCACCACCTAATGGCATTGGAGAATGTTTCAAGTTTTTCGTAAAACACAGTACTTATGACAAAAATTCGAAGACTGTTTTAACGACAGATAATATTTTGTTGTGGATCATTATTGTGAAATTTAGCTGTTTCGCAATTTTTGTTCTATAGAAAAATAAAGTTAGGGGCTTCTAAGAAGATATTTACTCAGATCTTTTACATAATTTATGACTCCAAAAGCTACAGTTACAAAGTTACTGCGAACTATAACTGTCACCAGTTTGCAAAATATTTATACAGGCAAGGAACAGTCACGCAGCATTATACTTCGTGAATGCTGTGCTAGTTAAAGAATCGAAGGTTTGCTTTGATTTGATGCTTTCTTCAGAAAAATCACTTCCAGAATTGAAACGTTTATTTTACCGAGACTTTCACTGCAAGTGGTATTACACTATTTGCAATGCGAGAAGCATGTTCAACATATTTTTTGTTCTACAAGTTAAGTTATCGATCTTCCATTCGTGGCTCTGTTTGAACAATAAAAGAAAAAACAAAAGCAAATGTCAAAGTGTTTCAGAGGCGTTTGTTATGGATCCGGTACAACAGCTTTGCACAGCAACAGTTTTACAGCAAAAGTTTTCAAAAATCCGCCTGAAGTCTACAAACATCTCGAAACTTTATGGAATTCATTCATTATGTAGATTAACAGCGCAGGGTAAATATCTGGTGATTGCTACCTATCAGCTGGAACAGCAAGATACTAAGGCACTGTTCGCATTAAGAAACTCACGGCGACTGTTAGAGAGGACTTTCTCTTTGAACAATTATAAGAAATGCTGTCAGATAGATCTGATATAATTGTTAGTGCCGACGCTGACATGCTGCAGTTCTCGCAGCTTACCAGTTCGAAGCAATGTCGTTGTTCCTGGTAAGAACCTGACCATCCGCCAGATGTCGCTAACCACTAACTAACATCGCAATTTCAAGCGGCATATCTTTCGAAGACATCTGAGTGTGTTTTGTCTGGTTGTCTGACAAAGTCATGTAAAAATTCTATAAGTTCTTGGTGCAATTAAGTGCGTGCTTTCTACACTTTTCAGTCAGTGCTTTATTCAATTTTCTCGAGCGATTTTATCGTAGTCAAAGGATAAGAATTATTTTAAGTCACCACAAATTTTTTTTTTCTTTTCGATTAAGCTGCAGTAAATTATACGTGACCTCACAAGGTATGAAGTGGAACCATTGCGAGAAGAACATCGCTTGTTTTTTCTTTTTCTAGTTTCATCATCTCATTTCTATTTTTCTAATTGTCCAGTCTGACGCAGCAGCGCCTCAGCTGTGTGGACGTGTTTGCGCGGACCGCTCGAACAGATTGACGTCAGGACGAGGAACGCTGCATCATAGCTTTTTACTTGTCGAGAGACTTGGGCAAAAATAACACCACGAAAAACATGGCACTTGAGTTACAGGCGAAGCTGTGTTGACATCCAATTAACGAAATAATTTTCACCGCCAGTCAGACCAAGATCTGCGATAAGTGCAAAACTCAACCTTTTTATCAACTGCCATGAGAAAAACGTTCCACTTAAAATTTCTGAATCAGCACTTGATGCAGTGAGCAGTAATACACGAACCATTGCATATCTTCCGTAGCATGTCTGGATTTTATTTGAAAATTTAATTTCTCAAGACAGTCCAAATCTTATGGTGAACTAGGGTTTTGCGAAAGAATTTAAATTTCAAGTCATTTTTGTCCAGCCGTTTTTTGTTTGCTGTTTTTATTTGTCATTGAAAGTGAATTATTGCGATAAATGCGCAGAGCATAACAGAATTGAGGGCAACATACGGTGCTCATACTGTTGGGAAATTATTTTCAGTAATTGAGCTGCAAACAAGATAAACTGCTACCGTGTCAGTTGTGAGTCCCCGTGGCGAGCAAGACATAAAATTGCTCATATCACAAGCTACAAACAGCTGCAAAGGAAACTGCAAAAACTTGTTTAGGTGTGAACTTTGCAAAGGTGAAAACAGGTGTAGTTGCTCAAAGTTCACAGTTTGGAATTTGCCAACGAGAGATATTTTTTCCATTCCAGTCGGTTTATGTTAATTGGACAATTTTTTTATTCAAATGTACAAAACGTAGCCTTATTTGGTGCCCTGCTGATTCGTGTTGAGATACATAAGTGACATGGACGCTGCGCCATCTACCGGCCACGCACCTGTCATGCTACCCTTCCTCGGGACGCCAGGGGATGTCCTGTATTATCTTCCTGCTCTGCCCGGCGCCAGGGTTGCTTCAACACAGCAATTGCCTCTCGCCCCCAGCAACCGTTCGCTGATAAATGGAACGTGCGTCGAGCAACAACTGCAACTTTCCACCCTGTTGCAACCCAATTTGGCTGATCAGCTGCTAATAAAGCCGATCTCCGGTGTGGTACCACTCGCCTGCCAGGCGCAACAGCACAATTCCATTATGCCGCTGCCGCTCGATGCCTCCGCCCAACGCGGTTTGTTCACAGCCGCTGTCGCCCAGCCCAGCGCGCAAGCCGAGAGACATTTCTTGACGAAGACCATGACGACGCCACCTTTGCCTTGTGACAATGACGCCGTGGTGGAAAAAGTGACACAGGACCGTATCTCGGCCTATTTGCCTCAAATCGGCCCGACTGCCAGTGCACGTGAGTTCCTGTTTGTGTAGCCTTCACGTTTTTCTTCAAATGCTGGCTGTTCTGTGTGATAATGAAGTGTGGATATGCGAGCTTAGCTTTCGAAAACACGAGAGGAGCAGGTTATATGCTGAACAGTAATTCTAACCAAACAATTCAGAGAAATGCTTGTGTGAGATTGATGACGAAGAATGCAAGACGTTTCAGCCATCTTTAGGTTCACATAGAAAATTTTTTATATGCAACCGGTCCTATTGATTTTAAAGCTTAATCTATTCAGTTTCAATTTTTTCTGAAATATTTGGAAGTGAAAAAATCTCATCCGGCCATAGAACAGTGACACGCATGTTGAAGCAAAATTTCATCAACATTCGAGAGACCTTGGTCGCTTTTAAAATTATCTGAAAATGTTGCATCACCTGAAAGCAGTACTTTTGCTTACCTATGATCAGACTTTCTTTTTTATTTTCTTACCACGCCGCGTTTGATCAATCTGCATATTTGCAGTTGTTCAATCAAGGAACAGTGTCTCATATGTTGACAACTGTAGCACAAAATGTTCGCCAAAACTGACAGGTTTCGAAGTCCATCCTAGACAAACTTGAAATACAATGACAGCAAAAAGACATGAAAAAGTACAATCAAAACTTGGATTACTCAAAATAAAAAGCAATAAAACCTACAGTTCACAAAGTTCTGTAAGTGAAAAAATCAAATATGGCTGTAAAAAGTATCAAACGAACATGTTTTGACATTTGTAACACAAAATGCGAAAACAAAATTGCAGCACTGAAATTTTCATATCACAACAAATTCGCCTGCAACGACAGAACTTTCTCACCATCAGCCCATCTCTGTTAATGTATATTTTTCCACGTTGCACATTGACATTCGGTTTATGAACTGGTATCTGTGCTGGATCACTACCCTGTTCAACTTTTCAAAAGCTTAGAGAGATCCTGAATAGACTTGAGCTTTCAAAAAATTTGACTAGATTCTATGGAAATCATAATGCTAAGTTTATGCTTTAAAGCTTAGAAGTCAAGTGCATTTGAGGAACTGGACAAAACGAGTGTTGTTTTTTCTCATTCGCGCCAAACGAAATTTCCTCATCTAGAGTTGCTTCAAGTTATATCTTTGTGTAAACAATTTCCTAACCTAATCAACATATTGCGCAGCCTAAATTGGCCTAGTCGATTTTTTGCGACTCGAGAAAACTGCATGGCTTTCAGTGGATGAAGTATTCAGCCCAATTTGACCAAGTATGCCTCCCCGTGGCCCAAACGACCTACATCGTCCGACGCAGTATTCTGTGTTTGCTTATTTTGTCCGTAATACCACCAGGTCATCTTATTCCTGTGAAGTCAAAGTTATGTGCTTGCCTTTCATGCTTCACAATTCACATTCTTTTTCACCTTCACAAGTTCAATATTTGGCAGTGGCGGAGTAGGAAGCAATGTACGTCTGTTGCAGATGTTGAACATTTTTCCCATGAAACGTGTGGTAGTGGACTTTTTGCTCGTTTTTAACATTGCCAAAACATTTTAGTCTTGTTTGTGTAGAAATGTTTGTTTTTGCCAAAGATAAATATATTCGCCAAGAAATATCTTGACGTATATTTGTTAACTCGGCTTTCAAAGTATGCGAAAGTTTTCTAAACATCATTTCAGAAAATATTTTAATATTTTATATATTTGCGACAGGTCGCTCTATTTAAGAAACGTCAATGTTTTTATTAAAAGTTTTTTTGTGATAAAAATAACGGCCATTGCGATAAACGCTAATGACGTAATCCCGACGTTTCGTTGATTATAGTTGTTAAAATCATCCGAACAGTTAAGAGACAACGTAAAAGCTTTTTAAGATTTATTTCATGACGACATAAAGTGAAAAAAATAAAGTTTAACAATTTTTTGTTTGCGTGCAATGACCAATAAAGTATGAAGTGTAACTCAACACGGGAATTTAAAAACAGTTTTTATTCGTTTTTCGATAATAACAACTGAACATCAGCGAAGTATGTGAAGACGTCAAAAAATCAAAAGTTTTCGAGGACAAAATAAACACCGATTGACTATACAACACTTTTGACCAACTCGCTGCCAACAGATGAAAGAGAGCCACATGATTTTCACAGCGTTGACAGATAGCGGTTGGGTGTTGTAAAATTTGTGGGATTACTGGCTGAAAACCTTACTAAAATCATCAACATGCTATTGGTTGAAAACGGTTATTTCAAACCAAATTACTCAGCGTCACTTCTTTGCGCTGAGCCAACAAACGTCACGGCTCAGTGCAGCCACTCAGTGGACGTTGCTTTTGAATAGAAACTGACGGCGCCAAGTGTTTATTTTATTGTACAAATCGAACCTCAAGACTGACCGTTAAAAATTTAATTGGGTAAAAAGCGCTTTGACGGCTCCGCATAGGTTTTAACGGCGCAAGGACAAGTCGGAGCTGAAACACAACTCTAGTTTTGCAAATTCTATGCTCCTTTCCAGAAGTTTCTTTCGTGTTGTGCAATAGTCTCCACAAAACTGCGAATGACTTAAGTTTTGTGTAACCAGTTAGTTTGAAAAATACCGCATTTTGTCACAAAGAATTGTCTATGGTTTTACAGTTGTAGGACTGTATTCCCAAGGTGCTATGGAAAATTCTGATGCCGGCCATATTAAATGTTCACGCTGCCCGCATTAGGCCCGCGTGCCGCAGGCCCCCCACTCCTGGTTCTGGGCTTCGTTGCATCGATTCATTGCAAATCACAAAGCAACTCCTCACACAACGTTCGTATAACTTTAAAGATATTCGTTTTCATGCAGCGCTGTATTGAGTTTGAAAGAAAAATAGACCAAGCACTTAATAAAATAACTTCCTTTGTTCGCTTTCTAATTATTATTTAGATCATAAGAGAGCAGAGAGTAACCGGCGTGCAGATTCAGCAGCACGGAAGGTTTTATCGTCATCGACTACGCCACTTGTTTTATGACGTATCAATTGCAAAATCACACCACATTTCCCGTAACGGCCGTCGTTAAAAAGCAGGTTGCTCGCCGGCGCAAAAGTTCCGTCGGTTCGACCTGCCGGGGAGGGTCATCCACGTTGCTGCGAAATTGTCTGCAACGAACGCGCGAGAAGCGCCGAAAGCATTGAATATTTCATGCTTCAACTTCTTTTATAGAATCATTTAAATTATATTCGTTCTTGCCACGTCCAACGGAATTCTATCCAGCAGAAAAATGTTGCGACCTTCTTAACTCATCATTTATTCAACAAGACAGCGGGTATTTGGTGCGCTTTTCTTGCGACAGCCCAGTGTACCCAGCAATTTTGTCTCCATCCTTGCAATATTGCATAGCGATCTACTGAAGCAAAGGTCGAAAATGGAAAAAGAAACTACAGATCATCGTCCACAGCTGTAATTGTCGCATGAAAGTTTAATTTTGGGAATCAACGGCGTAGTTGAGGTAAAGTATACGGGGTTCAGTGGAACTATATCATGTTGTACGTAGTATGGGGAGTTGAAAAATGAATCTTGGTGAGTTGGGCGGTTTTGTAGGGGTTCATGCATCGCGGGTATCAAATAAGTGATGTTTGTGGCATTCCAGTTAGAGTTTTGTTTTAAACACAACAACAACAGACAAAAACACAAAAAAAACTCTGTCGCACGTATTTTTCGAAGCTGACTACACGACCAAACGTTTCAATGCTTTGTGAGGGACGTAGCGACCGATCCACCAGTTTTAGCGACCGATCCGGTGATACTCCATCAATATCGACAGAATGCCATTGAGTTAACGAAATTTACGAGGTGCGATTAAAACCCTGCCAATGAAAGCGCTGTCCACAGCGTCATGTTTTGCTTCTGTGCAGCTTTGTGGCAAAGCAAGTAATGACGTAGTCTCAAACAGACCGGAAAAACAACAACTGAGAAGACAAATGAAACGAGCTCGTTCACTGGAGAGGGTATCTTGTTTTATATGGCTAGGGCATTCTGTTCCGCCAATTTATCGATTCTTTTCAATGCCTGGATTGGCAGAAAGAGCTAATTTCAGTCAATAATAGGCGCTGGACGTGCTCTAAGACAGGCTGTCAGCCGTAGATCTACTTGGCTGCGATCCATCGATTTTTCCCAAGCCTGCTCCTGTCCCATCAAACCCCAACAAGACAGCTTAAGTGTCGCTTTCGTTTTTCTGCGTAACATGCGACAAACATGGCAGGGTCAACTATTTGTTACCCACATCAAATCCTTTCCGAACTATATCGTCACACTCATGGACAGTGCAGTCGTTCCCTTGCTCTTGTGAGAAAAACATGAAATTTGGTTGCTAGGCAATGAGCATCTAGGGAAACGCAAGACGTATGGAAAAAATAAAGAGGTAATTATAATTGGAAGACCCAAAATGACATGGCAAGTCAAAAACGTCAAGTTTTCCAATCAATTTTTCTTCGTTTTTAAATAAACGTTTTCTTCGGGGTAGTTATGCTAAGAAGGAAAAATATGTATCTCTACCTGGATATGACTGGGAGCTGCAGTTTACAAAAGAACCTGGCGGCCAGTACTTGCAATCGTTTGCAACGACCACTGTGAGATAAAAACCGCGTTGGCGAGTTGAAGAGGGACAACGGAAAACTTAGAAATTTTGAATTGCCAACAGAAATTTTACAGTTACGATTTCGTAAAAGCTTTTTATGCTTCTCAACCGCTTCAAAAAACATTGCACTTTATTGTTTTTCTACCCCTCCGTTTGGCATCCGCTACTTCAAGCGGTGACGTCAGCAACCCGTCAGACGAACTCACCAGTCGCTTCTACACAACTAAAGCAATACTCCTCAGCAAAGTACTATTTTTTCTCTTTTAATGACCGGGGCGCCTTCGCTCGTTTAATGGCTGCATTGATCGGATTGCTCTTACAGCAGATCGCCCAACGTCAGTTACTGGGTGAAGTTGCGCCAAGATAAATGCTGGTATTTATTTTTATACAGTAGAATGCGCTAAAAGGAACCGCTTCAGAAAAATGAAACTGTTAAAAGTGCCACATTTGAGTTCGTGCTTACTCGCGGTAGTAGCTTGATGGGGGTGCTTAACGAAGGCTCTCCCAGCGGGATTACTCGGGGAAGAAGACATAATCCTTTAAAATCCGATAGATTAGCTATGAAGCAGGCTTTATGCCTGGTGGCGTCAACGTTAAAAATATGACTTAACCGCATTTTAAACATTTTCGGAGGTAAGTTTTTAATCTGCAGCATTTGCGATTTTCAATTGTCCTTTACGCAACTTACGTCTATAGCTTCATCTGCCGAAGTTTTCTAGGAAAGGATCAGAGGATAGTGACGTCATGCTGTTGGCAACATATCGCGAGTTAAAACGCAGTCGACAAACATTTTTACTCATGATGGAAAATCATATCAAGCAGCGACTGACAGGTCTTACTAAAAACTTTCTCGGAACTTTGCCGTTGCTGCTTGCAGCTGCGCAAAAATTTTTTATGTGCATTCATAAGTTTTTATCGATTGGTACCGTGGAGATTTATCGATTTCTTTTTCGTCGCTGTGGCGCGCATAGCAGATTTAACAAAACGCGCCATAGTCAAACCATGCCAGCTTAATTACTTTCCATCGATCAGAGGCTGGCGGCGAATGTGCACAGGGGACAGCATTGGACCAATGACTACAAACTAAGAAGATTAATTATTTCTCTTCTATAGTACTGCTCATGCGAGAGTGGAAAGGGGTTAAGCGTATAAAGTGAGACACTACCTTTCTAGCGCAGTTCGAATGTGAAGCTGGAAAATAATTAATGATTAAAATGTTCAGCACTGATCAGAGGCAGTTTGAAAGTTTAGCCGAACCGGTGTCTTTTCAAGAATGAAACTATTAACTCGAAGAACGGGATAATAGGAGTTGCTTTTGCTTTGAGTAACTATTTGAGTTCTTTGTCTGCAGACATTCGTAATAGGTCATTGCATGGCTTTTTATCAAAGCCAATATCTCGTCTATTTCTCTTATATTTTTTTGAGAGTGACCCGCTCATAATAAAGAATTTGTCTCATGCCTTTCAGCCTTGCTTCATTTTAATGTCTTCATTTTGTTGCAACAATAACAATGTTGTGGGCAGCCAGCCGCTCAGCTGAACCTGAAATAGGCATTGTGACCCGCAGGCTACAGTGCCTTCTTGTACAATTGATAGAAGTGATGAAGACTAGAACAAACACACTGAAAAAGGCCTTCTGTTTCACATGAAACATGCAGGCGTCGTCAACCGAAGTACTTTGCAGTAAGTTGCCCCTCAAGTATTATCCCCCCACTGTACTCACCTCTTTTTATGCAGTTTTTCAGCAAATAGTTTCTATTGTGAAATGGTGCAAATCTTCAGCGATTCGAAACAATATTTTACACGAAACATTCGTTCTCACAGATAAAAGCGACGACCCTTTCTTACTCTTTACTATTTTAGCAAAACGTTTACAGCAAAGAAACAAATCTTCAACAAGTGAATTGCGCCTCTTCCGGTTCAGAAAATAGTAATAAAAATAATAATGGTCACCCCCCCTCCCAGCAGTTTGTGTGCCTTGAGGTTAATTACGACACTATTTGAAAAATGGAAGGGTAAATACCTTCTTTACCGCTGGTGAGAATTTTACATTCAAACTTAGCATGGAAAATTCAGATTCTTTTTTTTTGCTTAATGAGTCGGTATTTCAACATGATTGACAAACATGTTCTTTGTCAATATTTTTCTGCAGAAAATCACACCGTACCTTCTTCCCAACAAACCTACACGAAAAGAAATAAAATGACATCACAGACATTTTTGTCTGCGTCGTACATCCAAACCACCCAAGTGTCAACTGATAATGATCATCCAGTTTCAGGACATCTTCATCATGTGAGTTTGGACCGGCAGACGTATTTAATTTACTTGTTTCAAATAATTGCTCACTGAATTATGCGCAATTCTAAACTGTTCTGATATCAAATGCTGCGGTGTTTCAAATGTTGATTAGACCTTTTTATTTATTGTGTTGTCTGACCTGGGTTGAAAGAAATGCTACCCAGTTCATTTAGGCTAAACACTATTTTTTCCAAGCAACCATGGTTTGGTACCAATAACAACTGAAGAACTACACAAGCAAAACATTTCGAGGTCTAACAAATGGGAAAAACGAAGTTATATTTTTATTTGCTGCTGAATTGTCAATCGCTCTTCTGAACAGCTGTTCTGCTGCTGTGGTAGCGCCGGTATTGGTCTTTGATGCACCCAAGCATACACGATATGATTCATTGATCTTGTGTTTGATCTGCCCCTGCCTTCTCTGTGAACCAGGACGAGACAGGCAGGTCACGGCGAAAAGCGAAACGAGGAAAAGTTGGTCCCTCGCAGTTCCCCACACGCTGGTTACTGGCGTAAAAGATTAGTGTGACTTTGATGGCCTCAATCTTCCAAGCAAATATACAGCGCCTTCTATCTGTGCTGGAAGTTCGGTTCAGATTCTTTCCGTGGACCACATTGTTTAGAAACCATTGGTGGATGAACAATCGCAACGCCAACAAATGTTTACTGGTTTTGCTCTCAAACCAAGACATGTTCTATTCTTTTACTCAAACCGAACAAAACTGTTTAATGTGTCGTGTTTTTGCTTGTAAATCCATCATGCTTATTATTTCATACGTCATAATGCAGGTCTCTTTGTTATCGTTTTCAAGTTTTTGCGCGAAGGCCCAAAATCCATTGGTAGAAACGGTATCGGCTGCAATGGAGATTTGAACGCAATTTCCATTTCCACACAAACCGGTTGCTCGATTTGTGAAAATGTTCGCAAATAGCTAGACAACCTCCTGGACGAAAAAAGAAAAATACGTCTGGGTTTAGCGGGTTTCATTTCACCGTGTGCTGTCAACAAAATTAAACAAAAATAATTCAATTCATATTTTTCTCCCCGTCATTGGGTTGGGTGTCCTTTATCTGGAATTCGCCTCATAATCCGAAATCTCAGAGCTTCTTTCAAGCAACTTCGCATCAGCAGTTGCAAAAGGTTCTTTCATTCAGAAACGGTTTCTTCACGCTTGTGTTGCCCTTATTTCATATCCGATCGTTGCATTTCGTCTGCATTTTACTTGGGATTACGATCTCATGAGAAAATGACGATTTTTTGCTGAAAACATGAAAATGCCCTAATAGTTTTTTTTCTGCAAAATCACTGCTGCTACCCTGATTCGTAAATCAATAGCGCAGTGCAAGCAATCCAGCGATGCTATTTTTGGCCTTTACGTGAACCGAGCATGGCGGGCATTTTGCATCTCATTTTCGTGCATAAGGTTTTTAGCTCAGCCGAAGAAGAAGAAAGCGCTGAGTCAACATTTATCTTCATCAGAACAAACTCCCATGTTGAACTAAGGTCAGAGCTTGGTATTCACGATACTACAAACTTGACAACTGTAGTTGAACGCTCGAACGATGCTGATTCGGTTTGATAAATGTTCTTTAAACAATGCAGCAGTTGTTGCTCGTTTAAAAAGTATGATGCTGTGAGAAATTTAGTTTTATGTTATTCCGAGCCACATGCATTTAGTGGATATAGTCGGGAGAGGGAAATTGAATTTTTCTGCCTTTCGAAGTCACCCAGCAACACTATTCCTATTGCACTTCAAAAATGTTTGCCAAAATAACCTCCAACATAGTATCTACCTTGAACAGTATTACAGTTTACTGAGCTGTGTGTAAATTCTTACATGCTTACCCTACATTTTAACATTGATCAACATTCCACTCCTTATCTATTTTTTAGAAGTGTTACACATTTTCGAGAATGTTGCCCCGGGCTAAGAAACAAGTCGTTGTGCGTCGTTATATGACGCCAACAAATGAGTCTGATTCAATCATTCCCAAGTCCAACGCCGTTTATTTCAACGTGAGGTGACACAGTTAGTCGACCCGCTGTCCGTCCATTGACCATTCACTCTGATCTTTCCAAGCATTCCATTCCGTCGGAATCGTTGTCAATCCAGGCCATTCCCAGGAGAGCTTGGTTCATCATGAACGGTGAGTTCCTGAGCTGGCTGTCTCGAAATAAAGCGATTGCTCCTAACCACCGGACGAGGGCGATCCCAGCACAGTTAGCGACTTAATTCAATTCAGTGTCGCGGGGTCTTGAGCTTCGCAGTTGCGCATTGCTGCGCTGCGCGTCAGTGAGAGTTTGCTGCAAAACTTCCCTGCCACTTCGTAACAGAGGCAGCATCCGTCTTTCACTTGGCTACCTGAAAGAATTATAGCATTTAACGTGGTTGGTGATGTCATTATACAGCCGCGTTTGCACGCGTTCATTGTTACGTGATTTGCGAAAGTGCGCAGGCACGACTTCAAAGCAAGCGATTTGCGGTTTGCCCAAAACACTCGGCCTCTTCCCCCTTGTTATCAACCTGGCGTGTCTGACCCGAAACAAAAGCTGAGCTTGAAAGAAACTGTGTGTAAAGAGTTTCAACTGGAAATGAGAAAAGTCCGCAACGCCCTTGAACCCCCTATCCCCTTCCGACTTTACGTACTTCTGCGGCGTGCGGAAATTTTTAGCTCTGTGGCGTCATCAGCTCTGTCTCAGATGAGCTGTTCCATTCTTTCCGAAAGGATCTTGTGATTCAACGTTAACTGGCAAAGCACCCTTCTTCAAAGAGAACTTGTTTACATTAAACGGTGGGCAGTTTAGGAAGTCTATTAGCAGGTCATTACGTTCCTGTGAGCGATAAATACCAAACGAGTATCTTCGTAAATCTGCTTAAAATAAGTAAGGCTTGAGGCAGATTACGAAAATGCGGTGTTGCTCTAAATTTCCCGCTTTAGACGTAACGTGGGTGACATATTTGTCTGAATGACGTAACAATAACGACATTCCAAAGGGACAGACACCGCAAAAGTTTCAACTGTTTTGCACAATGCTTTTGCAAAAGTGACAAAGTGTAAACGGTCGTTACCTACCGCGATGGAGACTGCGCTCAATTTTGCTTTTGCTTTGAACAACGAGAAAATGCTCATTCGCAAGAAGGTGAAAAGAATTATTTTGAAACTTGTGCGATATTCGTGAAAGCAAAGAAACTTCCACAAGGCGAAATGTGTAAAGATGTTGTTCTTGCGTGTTCTCCTGAGGTCAGACACGATCACAAAACTTCAGGTTTAATGACAGAGAGATACTTGTCAACGTTCGTAGTCGATCTCACATGGATGTAGATTAAGTAAGAGTCAGGTTTCACTGAAGCACACTTTTGTTCACGTTATGGGGTCTTTAAGCATACCTCCAGCTTGAAATATCCAATTCTTATGAAAAATGTCAATCACTGGTGACCGGCACCAACAATCCGGTTTCGTCCCACGCCTGAATGGACAGTTTCATGGAATGAGAGAGCGAACTTTACTCACGAATCCGTTGAAAGCTATCAAGCCAAGATGAAATGCGTCGCTTGTTTTATTTGTCTCAAGTTTGTAGCAAAGTAATTACATTCAAGCTTGCGTGCAAACGCAAAATGCATCACATGCAACGCTCAGAGGAATCCCTTTTTGCTGTGTTCCTGATCACTGTTAGTTGAAAAGTGAGGGTGCATTAAATTTCCCTTTATACGGTTTTCAAGTTTCACAGCAAAAACCCAATTGGTTTTATCTGAAATTCCGGTCATTGCAGTTTATTTATCTCATGAACATATAAGGAAATGTTTTTTAGTTTACAAATTTCAGATTTACAGTAGTTCCGGTTACATGTTCTGGAGGTCGCTTTGGGTCAAAGTACGGTCAATATCCTTTTCGAAGTACTTCTCGGATATGAAATCTATTTCGACCTGCATCCAGGCCCTCCGGCTTTTTGGTTCAGCCTTCATCGGACCACAGTTGCACGACTCGAAGTCACGTCCACCCGCACAGCAACAAACACCAAAGCCGTCATTGCAAACAATCAAACAAACCAAGCTGGAAATTCCACACATGGCAAAGGGTGGACGCTTCGTGAGGGAGTTCGTGAGCGGCACTGTTGAGATTTTGAAAACACTGTCCACAGAGAACGTTATTTTTGTGACAGACACAAAACGTGTGAAATGCGTGTTATATTGTGGGTAAAAAGCGCTAATTCCTACATTCCTTTTACCCAGATTTTCAGGTGTTTGCAGATTTGGCCAAAGTCTTACTGTCGAACGAAAATGTTGACGTCAATGTTTGTGACGTTTGTCTAGAGTCTAGACAATCAGTGTGGTTGCTTTGCCACCTTCTGACAACTAATCCATTGCATTCCAAATAAACAAGTTATTTCTAAGAACTTCAAGCCTTTTTGCGTATAAACCATATGGGCAAATATTAATTGTACATTTTCTCCATGATTCGTAAGAAATCCGCAACTTCTCCAAGCACCTGCTGAAGAAATAGTCGAAAAAATATCATTGAAGAATTTAATTTCAATGCGAAAATGCACGCCTTCTTATAAACACTGATTATGTCTATACTTAACTGTTCTTTATAATGGCTGAAACCCCTTATTGTTCGCAGATAAGTTGATCGTCTGCGATCAAAAACATTTTTATTCGTTGCATGGTGAAAAGTTGATGAAGGTTCACAAAAACGTAAGAAAGATTCATAGTAGCGTAATAAAGATTAATTTGTGTTCCCTGCGACAAAGCAGATTTCCACAAGGCGCTCAGTAAAAACCGCTGCATTCCTCCAGCCTGCTGAAGCCGATACCGTATTTTCTGCGAAGGGGAGGAAATATTAAAATGTGGTCCTTGCGGGATGAGAGGACATGCAACGAAAATCAACAAACGACATGTACAGTACATCACTCAAATTTTTCGGTGCATGTTGCATGTTTAAAAACAAAAGACTGAGCATCCGCGCAAGCCTCCAGCCTCCAGTTTTTGTTCGTGACCCGGGTCATGACACCGACCAAGCAGCTGATGACCAGGCATTTTTTGTGTGTCATGCTTGAAACCTGACCAATCACATTTAGAGCTGTCTCGCCCCTTTTTGGCCAGTTTTTGCATCGTTCGATCAAGATTATGGCGGTGCTTCTACCAAACGATATTTGTTCCTTCGTATAGCTGCAGATTTCAGCCCATTGGCCGAAAACGCATTGCGTCATTGTCTTATTATGAAGACACTGCGCTGTGGTCTGTGCTGCAGTTTGGCGTATGGTTTGTACAGCGAGAGGTCCTAAGGTTTCATCTTGTTATATGGTGTACTATGTCTTGCGGCCATTCAGACTAGAGGCTGAGGGTTGAAGAGCCGCTCTCTGAATCAATGTTGCCACTCTATGTTACCAAGTTTTCCCTACAATAAGAATGAAAAATCCCTACATTTCCCTACACAAGCTGAAACAAAAAACGCAATAATCCTTAGCTACAACATTTGGCTTTGAAACAGGACATACTATATACGTTGCATAATTATGAGTGCAAGATCAAAATTACAAGTATAAAAATAATACAAGTTTACAGAAAGCACCACTGCGCAACTACATGTCAATTTTTTTTCAAAAAAAATTCTCAATGTCTTCTAAGATTAGCCAGCACTTTTGGTAATAAATCATAATCCCTTGCAACTCTCCAGCTGGTTGCAATTACCAAGGAAAAAGTCTCATTAGTGATAGCACCAACAGCTTCAGCATTTTAAGTTTTCAAAATGTTTTCCTTTGCTTCGCCAGGTAATTTGTAAATGCCTAAGTCTTTGGTTGACTTCAAAGTCACCTGAAAAATTATCACTAGACTTAATTATTGCTTCCAAAGTGCACACAGCCAGATAATCCCTCAGCTTGTTTTTATCCATATTCAAGCGGGAGAAAGTTCTTTCAACCTCAGCAGTGCATTGAGGTCATGCAGTTATAAACACATTGACATTGCTTTGCCGATTATGACTGTACTTTTCACTAGTATTAAACTTGTACTGCAGTCTTTGCAAATTGGAATAGACTAGGCTACATCTAGTAGGCTAAGCCTTGGCTTTCACTCAGTAGAATGCAATTCTTGCCACCAGAAAACTTGGCCACACTGCCGTCCTTGCGTCAAAAATAACCCAGTACCACTAGGATTTATTGCCTTCTAAAGTGGCAAAAACG
>JGI24159J19872_10002804_pt1 | contig 21143 bp, 13 predicted proteins | sample Ectturendosymbi4_FD_19872 | JGI IMG/M metagenome (IMG submission 19872) | reverse complement strand
TCAGTTCGACGATGATTTTACGGGCCTCGGCGCTGTAGTCGGAATGCTTCTCCAATGCACATTCAAGAGCTTTTGTCACAGTGTTTCTATACAAGCTTGGGTAAAGTGCTTCCACATCTGCTGCTACAATGTAAAACACTGGTTTTTGCTTTGCAGTTTCTAGTTTTTTTGTAAGGCGCCCTTTTCACGTAAGCAGGACCCTTTTGTTTATTGTTGCAGACCACACCAGCGCCAGTGGTAGTGGCANGCTTGTGTTATTCAGTGTATATTAAGTTGTGTGCATGAATTTTCACTCTCCAAGTTTTCACTATTTTGTGTGATTTGCGCTCGCAAGGTCAGCTCAAAATATTGTGGCATTCGGTCTTTCATGAAATCCATTTTACGATAATTTAATGAATTACAAGAAATCTTTCGATCGCTTTCCTGTCCAACCAGTGGATTGGATTACATTAGATCACTGGTTCTCAACCTTTTTCTTAACGCGCACCACCGGGTGTTTTTTAAGTATCGTGGCGTACCACCTGATCCAAAAGAACCAATCTCGCTAAAATGTAACTTTTGCCTATTAAAACACGCAAATGAATTAACAAAAAACAATTTAGTCCGAAGGCTTACAACTGTTCTCTTCCCCACAAACCGGCCTATGCAAGGCACAACCCCGTTCACAGCGGATTGTAAATCACGTCCACGTGCAACAAGACGACGACCAGCTTTTGGACTCTGTGATCATCAATGCTGGTTTACTTCACTACATTTGTTCAGAACAAGAACTGTTTAACTAAAGTAACCGTGGGAGACGCTTGGTTGCAGAGTTATTAGATTTGTAGTTTTAGAGTTATTAGATTTGTGGTATGTAGTATTAGATTTGTAGTTTGTAGTATTAGATTTGTAGTTTGTAGTATTAGATTTGTAGTTTGTATAAGATGTGTAGTTTGTGAAAGTTGCAGTAATAGATTCCATGAATTTATCTGCCACTAAGCTTCGCATATGACCTGAAACCTGCTCGCGCCGTGTGCCACAGGTTGCTAATCACTGCATTACACCAATCGAACGTGTCTTCCTGAATAAAATAAATTCTGGTGCACTCGCTTCTGCCCGAGAAAAAAACAACCATTGCTGGCACTAGCATTTTTCAAACAGACGCATGGCTCATAGCATCTTTGCGATACAACGACAGCAGCTTTGTATCTTGGACCTGTAGTGTCGAAAGCCTGCAAAACATCCAATCAAAGGGAACCACGAAATAGGTAATTTCCTGTTTTCTAGCCCACAAACGACTATGTCAGTTCAACGTAGAAGTGAAAAGGGCATAAACGAGGAAATGAATAGGACAATGCAAAAAGGCGTGATGAGTAAGGGACATACTGTGCATCGAACGTACCTCCGCTTCCAACTGCACGGGATCTGCGACGAGCGGCAACGCGCGTCTGTTTCGCGGCATGGCAGGTGTGGATGGGGAGTCATAGCTGTCGTTGAAAGTTGTGTCTGCATGCAGGAACAGCGCACGGTATGCAGACTGCACGATCCGCCGACACACGAACGTAACAGCAATTGACGCTGAGAAAGTGTTGTGCTTCGCCGCCAAACCTCAGTAATTTGCGTTTGTACTTGTAGAAAAATCTGGTCGCGTGTGTAACAGGAAAATTGTTGTTGGGCGCTAGCACACTTCAGTTGTGAGTTTCATGAAACTTGGTATCAGACCAGTGGCTCCAGGCCTTTTCCATGCCCCGTACCCCTAAGATATAGTTTAATACGTTCTAGAACCCCTTCAATTTAGCGCGTTAAACTTTGACGCAGTGTTTCTCAACTTGGACGCACGCCCGATCGTTGAGGTATAGCAATATTTGTTGGGTGTGGAAATATTTTTGAAGAACCTTGTTTTTGCTGCGTCTCAGTCAGTGCAGACACGAAATGAATTATTTTGAGTCGAACGATTGTTTTTGACAATAAGAAAGGCATGGGATGAAAAGGCTGAGAAACGCTGCTTTGAAAAGTGGCCGAAGCAAATTTTCATCCAATGGATGCTACCTCGCACCCCCAAATATCGCGAGCACCCACGGTTGGGAAAGCCTGCGTTAAAAGCTTTCGCAGAATGAAGATCAAATCAGAGCTTTGAAAACGCAAAAAAAACAGTTGACGGTCTTGGCTTTTGCAGACTAAAAATTTCAACTACGTTGTTTGATCCGTGATTGCCGACGCCAGCACTTAAATTGTCGATCTTGACCAAAACGACGCAACAACACAGAGCCACGCTGCAAACTTCTGCTTTTTGCCACTGCCTTTTTCTTTTCCGCGGGACTTGTTCCGCAGGCGCCACTTCACAGCTGGCAAAGAAACTACGACCGAGAGCGCAACATCAAAGAAGACATTCATCAGCTGAATTCACTCAACAGCCGAAAATCGCAAGCAGTCTCTCACGACGACCGACGAGCGTTGACAGTGTGCGCGCAAATAATTAATTAACTGATATTAGGTTACGGGTTTGCTGGCGAATCATACCGGGCAGCGCTAAGTTACTTCAAAATACCGGCGGTAGGTGAAATAAGAGCCGGGACTTTTTGTAAGCGACGATCGGGGCAAAAAGTCACGCAACGATCATCTTGAACGCCATGCTGCGGACCACACAAGATGCGACATAAGCGGAAAAACTCGTTCGTGAATAAAAAGAAGCCATTGGGTATTGACGTATTTTAAACTACCTGCGAAGTATCCGGGCGAGTCCTTTGCGAGGTCCGGGCAGGATGTTGACAGCCTCGCAGATTCAGCGCTAGCGCCCTGGAAACAGATCAGTGACAATAAGATTTAATTTCATAGCAATCACAACGAAACAACTGCTCAAACGCATTTTGCTCAAAACGCTGTGCACCTCTCACAGCCTAATATCAATAACAGTTCTCGAAACCTGATCAATGCAGTAACAAAAGAAACAGAGGGTCGCACCTCTCTTAGTCTTTCCAGATCTCGGTGTCTGATACTGTGTATTCCGTCGCTGATTTCACGAAGGTGCTTCAGGTTATCCGCTAAGAAAGAACAGTGTGGTTTCTTGAGACCTAAGTTACTAGCTCAGCTCAGGAGAAAAACAGCAGCTATACTTAACTTTAAAACTCGAAAACGAAACCGACGTCTGATCGAATTTATAACACCGCGCTTTCATCATGACATGGGCTGTCGTAAAAAAAACACCGAAAATCACCAGCGTCACCACGATTTGGAACGATTACAGTGCAATTTGCCCGCACGAAAACTCGTCGCAAATAATAGGTCATCGCCGTTTCAAATTCAAGGCTCTGAGCGAACGTGGTACAGAGCTGCCACTCCTGGACGGACTGTGGTAAAAGCAAACAGTTTGCATGTTGTCATTAGGCACTTCGAGTGCAAACAGGAAACACTAAAACCTTCCCGTATCATCAAAATACGAGGTTTTAAATAATCGTTTGGGCTTATCCAGCCATTGAAAGACACGTGAGATGATATTAATTGCTTCGCAATCTTAAACGATCAGCAGAACAACGAAAATGGCCGCAGGCACTGACGACCGAGCGACCAACATGCACGCACGCAATGCGCAACACGATCTTACTCAGAAACTGCGCTCCGTCTTTGCCGTTACCGGCGATTCGGCTTTTGTCGACGTGTTCGATCGGCCTTGGTACCCGGTCGTACTGGGCACTGTAGTCAGGCGAGTACACTGTGCCCGGTAGCATATATTGTTGGCCTTCTTCATCCTCATCGTAATATAGGGACTGACTGGCACCAGGTGTGAGGACATTGTCAGTCATGCTGCTTTCCCACGTTTGGCCGCTATCATCCAGTTTGTATTGCACAGGGTCAGGCGGTGGCGACGCGCTGCACAAAGCTTCGATCTCGACTCCTGTTAATCAGAGATATAGGTTTTTACTTTGAAGATGAATGATATGTGCACATACAAAAATTCTTCCAGATGTAACACAACATAGTAATATCACAGATTCCATGTTCATGTGCAGTCTGATGTGCAAAAAATGGTGTAATTATGCATGTCATATTTTGCTCGCTACGGTCAAACAAAGTGCTTCGCCGCTAAACAAGCTACAGCTTCAGAACTGAAAGGTTGAGAATCAGCAATTCCAACCCGTTACATTTACAAAACGCAAAAGTAAACAATTTGTAGGTTCTGTAGGACGGCTCCTAAGCAAATGAAATAAATAATCAGCGTAACATCAAAAAGTCTTATTCTTTGCAGTGAACGGATTTCCTTCGCATTATCAACAAACAAGAGGAACTTCAAAACGTTTAAAATGAACGGGAATAAGTACATATCGTGTAAAATTGCATTAAGGAATTACTGCAAACCAGATTACAATTGCAAGCAATTGCAACGACTCCAATATTGGCTGGGTCATTTTGTGTGGTTGCTTTGTTATCAAATCACAGGCATGGCGATATGACGTCGGATGACTTTTACGCTTTTTTGTAGCAATCCAAACAGTGCTTTCTTTTTGAGTACTTCGTTTCTCAAACGTTTCGCTTTCACCGAAACAGCCACTTTTTCTATTCCCTTTGAGATGGCGAGTTAGGCAAATTGTATTGTACTAAATTTTAGGTTAAACGTTTAGCAAAGTCAGTTTTATTCATGAAAATCGTTTAGAAAATAATTAGTGAAGACTATACAGAAAAATCTGTCAGTAGAAGATGCACCTTAGAGTTATATGAGAACAGAACGCCATATTTGAAGGCAGAACTTTTGGCGACATCAGACAGTGACACACAATGTTTTTGCCTTTGCAATTTGTATTATTGTGCGTAACAAATTTGTTCCAAGAAAACATAATTTCACAAAAATACAATCACTAACATTTTGACAGTCCTACTTAATTCAATTTTTTTTTCGAAAAAACATACTCACAAAATGTTTAGGTCGCGAGACTCAGACTATTTTTGTGGGTCGCGCCCAAAAATAATTACGGACACTTGCGCTGATGACACAGCGGGACAGCGGCTGGAATGCACGCAGCAGAACCTGTAAAACCTTTGCACAACGACTGTTTGCAAAATTAACTTACATTTTCAGTTATTAAACAGACGACTTTCATCACGACAAACAACACTGCATGCTGTAACAAAGGGGTAAAGCGTGTGAGATGCTGGAAAGAAAACGTTTTTCATTACCAAAATAAACAAAGAAAAATATAATAAAAATATAATCGGTGAATCGAAAAAAAATATATATATCTAGAATACATTGTAATATTATTTCACCGACCAAACAGCGCCAACATAAAATGAATGTCAAATGGCATTTGATGCAACTCAAAAAAACTGCCGATGATCAGTAATTTATGCAGAATTATACAAAAAACAACAAATAAGCATAGGCAATGTAAGTAAACGTTTCAAGATTGCGTTTCCAATCCGTCAACTGATACTGCAGGAAATTCAGCATAGAAACACGATATACTAATTTCCAGCCAGTTACTTCACAGCGAAGCCTTAGGAAAAGGTCTAAAAGCAGTTAGTAAAATACAAATCGTCATCACTTTACCCAGGGAAGGCCAAATGTTGTGGATAGGTTCGGATGATGTCGATACAGTGCCAAGAGTATGTTGCTTCAGAACTGTAGAATTTCCAATGCGTTTCTCGCTTTCCCATCTAATTACACCATGAGCGTGAGGACTGCAACAACATGAAAATTTCTTTGAAAATCTTCAACTCCTGGTCGATGTATGTCAGGGTTTTAATGGCACAGACGTTCAAAGAACTATACTGAAGGTTTTTTGATGGCAGATCGCTCCATTACGTTTCGCTGTAAAAATGCGCAATAGTCACGCCAATACAGCCAATATCACAATACAAAGGCTGCTTTATGGACCTCTAAACATGAAGTAAGTATCCGCAATTAACACGTTAGTTTGTGCTGCACTCACGTTTCGTGCTAATGCAGATAGCACTGCATGTGGACGACTGGGAAGAGAGCTGCATTTTAACTTCTCAGTAGTTGCTGTGCGGTATGTCATGTATATACATATACAGTAGATTATGAAGAGCTTTACCAATCAATAGTTTTGGTAAAGCTCTGGCACCCCTACCAACCAATAATTTGCAGTGCGCAGAAGATAAAGAGACAACGTAATGAACGTAATCTCATCATAAGGTTCTTCATCCACGCGACTGACATTACCAAGATCCCAAATCTTAGTAAATGAAATAACAACCAGACCTCGTTTATTCCAACTGCGAAAAACCGGAATCCCCGCTATCCGACACAAAACTGCTAGGGACGGATTCTACCAACACATTTCACCCCTTTAATCCGGAAACCTCGCTGTTCGACTCCGACACGGAAATTCAGGAACCGACACGTCAAATCAATAAAAAAAACGCTAAACCGGATTACGCCAATTGTTATTTGCTGTAGTTGTTCATTAAATCACAATGGAAGTGTGTGAAAGTCAATTTTCTACGCACAATGAATGTAAAAGGCAGTACTTGCAGGACGCAGTTTATACAGTTCTTTTTCGCGTTTAATCTCATTCTGAATGCATGCTAGCTTACGTATATCGATCGGATCTGCTAACAAACAAAATAAAAAAACTATGAGTGTTTCATTTAACCACGTTGCACATGCAGTCTACATATTTGCTTAAGTTGACATTTCGTCTAAGCCCACAGTTTTCTTCTGTTCCCCTTTGAGTGTCCGCTTAGGCGAGTTCTGCTGTACTGCACATCGTCACCTTTGTTTACATTGTTGGCAGTTGCTCGGGAAACAATTTCGCTCTTTACACTTTCGATTCCGATTATCCGGATACCTCGCTAAACCGACATTATTTGACGAAACAAAGTAGTCCGGATAAACGAGTTCTGACTGTACAAGACATGCGAATATTAATGCAAAACATTTCGCAAAAAACAACAGGCGACCACTACAGACATTGAAACGGTTAAATACCCACAAGTAATGCACGTAAAACGAACCACACACTACTTAAACAACCTAGTAACAATGCTTCTACATACATCCATTAGCGAGCAAGGTACAATGGCACCATGCGTTCTGTACCGACTTCAAGAATGCCAAATTTTACCTCAAAACAGTTATACTGGTTGAGCATTAGCCGACAGTCTGGTTCTGGTAGCAGTTCATCATATGATCAAGATGATTTCTTGAGGCATACACAGAGGAGCTATGCAATCAATACACTGGCTACCGCGCGTAAGCAAATCGTTCACGTGAAGAAGACTTGCATCAACAGTTAAATGCCTTTTTTGTTTCCAGCTCACCGCCGATTTATGTGGCCCACAATAAACTGACGCTCGATCAACGCAAGAGGCTCGGTTAGAAAACACGTCGCAAAGCAAACTTTTTCTGTTAATTACCGTACCTACTCGCATATAAGCCGACTTTAAAACAAAAAAAAAATCAAATTAGGGGGTCGGCTTATATGCGCATAAATCTGATCTCACACAAACGAATTGACATGACGCCACTTCTCAGATCACGCAATATCACCGGTATTACCAGTCAGTCATACATACAGCCATAAAAATTGAGACTGCACTAAATAAAGCTACTTTCTGCAAGCTTTTGCTACGATAAGTGCATATATTACCTTTATATGACATCAGATTCATTTCATAATTAACTTGCCGGTAATATTGTTTCCTAAACAACAAATGCTTTGATAATGAACCTTCTCTTTTGTTATTAGCCCAAACAACACACCATGGTATTTCGGGGACCGGCTTATATGCGAGTTTTTGCAAAATTCCTCATTTGCGGCAGTTTTTTCAGGGTCGGCTTATACGCGAGATCGGCTTATATCCGAGTATATACGGTAAAGTCCATTCCAAGCGGACTGGTGCTCCAGCTACATTGGGACGTTTCTTTCATCAGCTATCATTTATACCTTTTGCGTGCAATTGCTTACTTCTTAAAGATTGATCTACTCCAGCATTCGCACAGCTATTAACTATTGAGAAAGAACCATAGGCGTACAAGGTGAGGGTATGGGGAGGGGGGTGAAACATTTCTTAGCGCTGCAAGAGATTTGTTAAAGTCAGGCAAATCACGACATTTTGGGATTTTCATGGCAAAAAGAAAAGGTCTGGGAAAACATGGTAGGGAAAGTTACTGAAACCTCGAAACTACTGAAGTAAAACTTGGAAAAACATAACTTTTTTGAAATTTTTTGACAGAAATAAACGACCGTTTATTCTGCCCTTCATTTACGGGAAAATTAATGGAAGTTCCGATATTGTTCAGATTATAGATGGACTGTGCACTATCAACCTTAATCATAGCCGGCGTCAGAAACTAGGGCACGGACGGTTTTTCTTCAGATCCAACAGTTTCCAGTTCCACCCACTTTTATTGAAGGACTATCCAATATGGCCATAGCTGGCTACGCATAAATAGAAAATGGTAGAATGCTGCATCGGCAGTTCCCTACACGAGTGCGTGATAAATTACACATGTCAACGATCTTGTTTTTTGACTGAACCATCGTGGCCACATTTTTCACATACACAAAAAAAATTCCTGCAGCATAATCTATGTCATACGCCCCCTGCTTTCAATACACAAGTCAGATATAGACCAAACCCAATAACTAAAAACAAGGGGCCATAAGTAAGAAGAATGTTGGTGCCTTTCGGTGCAAAAATTCATACTGCCGAAAACCGGGCTTGCAGATCGGACGCAAAGTCCGGGTTAAGTGATCGTTGGATGTGGTCGAAACCATTGAAAGTGGTCGAAACCATCAGTTAAGCGGTTAAAATAATAAAACAAAAAAAGGAAATAGTATTGGTGCTCCTACAAGTATTCTGGAAAGGCTGTCCAGTGTCCACATTAATACTTCAAAATGGAAAACCTGGGATTTTTTTAACGGATCCAAAAGCCAAACCAGGTGATTATCTATGAGGCGCTGAAAGCCTGTTGCAACAAGCTTTCAGCGGTTCACAGCAAGAGATTTTTACAACTGGCTGAGATAAGCTTTAGAAGATATTCAATGTGCAAAGATCACTGTGTGATTGCCAGCTACTGCGTGATTGCCAGTCAATAACGCTACCACTGTGTGGTTGCCAGTCAATAACACAAACTATTTCAACCACGGAGGATGTCCACCGGTAATTTCATGCTCCGACTAAACTTTGCAAGATTGTTTCTTCTCGATAGTCCGGTTCGACCAAATCAGGGGCAATATTGTGGTCGATGAATTTACAAAGCTCAATTGGTGGTTGATGAATTTACAAAGCTCAATTGGTGCTACTCATTCAACCAGTCGCGTTTGAAAGATTGTTTGGCACTGCAATATGACCTAACCTTACTATATTTGTTAGACAACTATGCAACGCCTCTACAACTACGAACTAGAGCCAAGATTATATTTGCCATGATAAATAGTTCCTGCCGCCCCGAACATTGATGCTGCAGGTGTTTGCGTCAAGTAGAGAGTTTCATTTTAAATGTGTCAAAGCATTATGACATACTCATTCCATGAATGCATTGGTTGCGAAATACTCAGGGGCACAGTTTAAGAATGACGATTTAATTTTACAAAAAGCGTTTTATATCTCAAAACTTTTGCTGGTCGTTGGAAAAGATAACATATAGTGGGCTGATTTCACTGTAGATAAGCCACAATCAACACACCGGTAGTAAACAGTTCACTCAAGGTTACCCGTTTACGATCCTGTCCAATCACATACTAATCTCATATTTGTAGCAAATGTTAACTTGGTTTGAAAAAACTGGCGAAGAACAATGTTTTTGAAAAGCACAACGTAACTGCCTTTGGCTGCGAACAAAGGCTACAAATGATATCGTACGGACGCAATGTGAAATTCATTGAGACTTAAAGCAACTTCAAATCTTTAAGATTCCCAAAGACTGCTTAAATTAACACCTACTTTTTCCACATGCATTCAATTTGTTGGTACAGGGACATAGAAACAAGATGTTTGACAAATTAAAATACAAAACATATAAACGGCCATAAAGTTAACTATTTTCTAGTGGACAATAGAGACCAAAGACAGTCATACATTTACATATGAAAACAACAAAATGTATCCCCAGCGTTGTACTTACTCTGTAATGAGATCTGCAAGACCGTCAAACTGTCGCTGTCTTGCTATGTCTTCTGCAAGTTCACCGTAACGGTTTTTCAATATGAGGCATTCCTGAGCACCGTCTTTCTCGAGCAACAAAGTGACAAAGGTTGACAGTCCAAGTCGGGCAGCGAAGTGAAAAAGGGTTTCACGCGGAATTTGTGCTGGAAAACATATGTGCACGGATGAAAATAGAGTTGCACCGAAAATTCTTCTTTGTGGGTTTTTAGCAAAAGAGAATCATTTTTAAAACAAGCGAGACTTGGCTTTTCTTCAACTTTGACCCTCCTTTTCAGAGTCACATTTTTCGGGGAAAAAACGCTAATGCACTCGACTTGATCTTTACTTGATAGGATACTCACCTGAAATAGGTTTGAAATTCTGTATGGACGAAGCATGCTTCTGATAAGATGCTTCACGGCCTAACTTGGAAATTAGAAGTAAGTTCTGGTTCTAGCTGTAAATTATATTTGCTATTCATTAGTTTTTCTTTAGTGTTTATAAGGGGCAGAGCCAGAAGTTCCCTTGGTGAAGGTAATGGCAGGCATATTATGCCATTGGGAGCCCATTTACGATACTAAAAAAATTAAAGTAGAATTTTCCTGATGTCAAACAAACAATTCAGGGGCACTTGTGGGTAACTTAAGTGGTGGGTGTGTCATGGTCTACCCTATAACCCCACTAGCCGCAGTCACATTTAGAAAGTTCATAGAAATAGCAAAATATTTCAACTCTGGCCAGAATTTGGAGTTTTGGCTGATTCTGGTCGAACTGCAAAATAAATTTGATTTCAACACAAGTAAGTTTTGTACAGCTTCACAACACAAACCCATTGGCTTCATTGGAACATGCTTGTGGCATGCACGCTCCTACTTAGTTCAAATTTTGTGGAAATAATAAAAGCACCTCAGTCATTAACAAGCAGTTGAGTTACGAGGGGACTGGGAGGTACACATGCTATCAGGAGTAGCATTTATGATGGCCAAATTGTAATTCTGGTGGAACGCCAACATGTCAAACTAAAGTAAGGGATTTTTTATTTCAGGGCTGGAAGGCTATGTAGTAATATTCAGGAAAAGCTGCCTTGAACAACTGAAACAAGATAAATACAACAATATCTAAAGCTTTTTGTAATATCATCTAAAATTTTACAGGACTTCATTGAGCTTTGTTCGGTGGGTGCTACACTTGTTATGCCATTGATGTAAACACAGACCCTTAGTTTGCTTGAAGCACTTGTTTCAATTATTTTAATAGTTTGTTTTCGTAGAAGATACAGTGAGATTTATCTTTGCCAAAATGCTTTGCCAGCAACTACTGCAACAGTATTGTATATCTTTGTTTGTATTCTAGATCAGGGCTTCTCAAACTTTTTTGTTCTGTGACCCCATTTTTAAGAAGTTTTTTTTATGCGATCCCTAAACGCAGGGGTGGGCAATTAGCAGCCCACAGAAGCATTCAGGAAAAATCTTCAAAATTGAAATTTTTGGAAAAGTATATAAGATTACATTTGTCTCATTAAATTGCTTGTGCTGGATAATGTGTATTCACACAAGAACAAAAAGTTCGCCTGTAATGAAAACCTATTCTGTGTACTATTATTGTCTTTGTTTTATTTATTTATTTTACAATCAATTAGACGGTACAGCCCTCCACTAAACGTGGTCTTCTGAAAGTGACCCTGAGCCAAATTAATTGTCCACCCCTGCTTTAATGGATAGCCTAAAGCTCTAGATGTTAACTGTACACATAAACGTCCATAACAAATCTCAAGAGGCATTTTTGTCTATGACGAAATCATAAAAATGCACAGAATGCATGAAAGTAACTGTACAGTAATAAAATTACCACGTAATGGAAACAGTAAGGGGAGAAAAATCAACAAAAACAATTCAGTTTATAAAAGTTATCAGGCACAAGTAATGGGATGGATACACTTGATGGTTTTTACACATATCATCCATTTGTAGATTGATACAAGACAACACAGGACAAAAGTCACTCTCAACATTTTAAAAAAGGATTGTTTTTTTAACTTGATGATCATCAATTTTGAGAATGCTGCTTCACACAAATATATTGTACAAAAGGCTAAGAGTTTATGAATGGCTAGATCAGAAATGACTGGGCATTTATTTCTTGTTCTTATCCAAAAATGATGTAAACTGTTTTGAAAATTCCAGTTGCAAACTTTTGTCATATAAACTCCACAAACTCATCCTTGGCATGGCAGGTGTGTGGCCTCCTGAAATTTCAATTGTGTTTCATAGGCATAACCAGGGTGGGGCCAACCCCTAAATTTTCAGCATGTCTTGTTATTTTGTGCTTTGAGAGGTGGTGACACAAACCAAATACTGTTGTCTGCTTATCTGCTTAAAGTCAAAATATTTGCCCCTCCTAAAATTTCGGGCTGGCTACGCTACTGTTGGTTGTATTTTGTGGATCCAACTTTTCCTGAATCAAAGTCCAAAGTACTTCTGAAACTGCATATCAATCTTTAACTTTAGTCCAAAACTACTCAGCGTGATCTGAAAGCAGTTGGCTAGAACAAGAGTTCTAAACACAAGCCTTCATGTCAGAATGAATGCATTAAAGGTCAATATTAGTCAGTATGTTAAAACAATCATGATGTAATAACGCACAACTTGCTGTGCATGATTGATTATATCATTTGATAGCTCAGGCAGACATCGAGGTAAACAACTAACAGCATGAAGCACGATATTGCCTCTGAACATGCAGTAGAAGCAGATTCACCATAAGCTTACTTTTAATTTTCTTGTGAAGTTTACAAAAGCTTTTATATCTGATTTGTCAAGCCAATTTGTTTCGGGACCTCAAAATTACATTTCGTGACCCCATTCGGGGTTGCGACCCATAGTTTGAGAAGCCTTGTTCTAAATGAGCAAATAGATGCGGTTCAAAATAGTTACTGCAAAGTAAAAATTTATGGGAGACAAGTAAATTGTAACACAGACATACATGCACCTGGAAGAACATCACTAAATAGAGAAAGCACCTGTTCGAATGTTTCCCAATATATTCCAGTCTGGTGGCAAAATCAAATGTTCAAAGGCACTGGCTAATCTTTCGTCAAGGGTGGCAAAATCTTCCTGCTGCAAGGAAAATTGAGGACCTTGTATGTTGTCCCAGTCTTCTAAGCTCTCCAAATTGTGGACACTAAGTTCATAAGAATATCTTTAGTTTGCAAGAAAAATTAATGCAATGCTGCTTTAAACATCAGCTTGAGACGCATCAGCATGATCCTGAGAATTAAGTGAAAAGGGACAAACATTCAAATGTTAAGCCTGAACCATAGGCAGTACCACATATTTATTACCCTAACAATAAAATCTGCTTTTCCACCAAGACCAGAAAATGAATCAGCTATTGAGAGTCTATAAGGAAATTACCTGTCAGCAAGATAACGTGCAAGGTAACATGTTTGATCAAGGAAATATTTGAATCCCTCTGTAGCAATGCAGTTGATCTCACGATTACTGAAACGAATATAAACTGATACCTCCACTTCCTCAGGGGGCTCATGATCTAAACACAAAATTTTGAGTAGCTATAAAAATGCAAATTGTGTACTTGAGTTATGTAATGCTAGACAGACAAGATAGCTTAGTTATCACTCATAAGATCTGGTAAAGATAAATGTATGGTACAGAAGTCACAAAGCAAACAAAACAAATATTCAAAAAACAATACACACACATACTTCCATATTCAATTTTCATCACCTCTGTTATGAGTACAATATGGTTAAACCTTTTCATTGTACAGACACAAAAAAAAGAGAACCAGCTTGGTACCTATCAACACTGGCTCCTATTTGCTGCCACAAATAATGCTGCAACATCTTTCTTGATGTAGCAGTAACTGTCAGCCCTAAAAGAGTTGCATAGGAGGTAAACTAACAAACACTACCCTCATAAACAGACAACTCTGCTAACAACATTTAAAACTACTGAATGTGAAGGAACCAAGCCAGCTTCTGAATGTAATGCAAGTTGGCAAGCAAGTGACACATTGCGTGTAGGTATGCACATCTAATACACTTATTTACTTGTCAAATAATAAAACAATAGCAAGCAAACACAACTTCATCCAGCAAGCTTCTCAAAAATAAAATAAAATGAACTTCAGACATAAACAATTTCAATTCGATGTTTTAAGGCGCAGGTCATCAATACACTAAAACAATTTCAAAACTTTTAACTGAACCCTTATCAGCAAGTTGACAAAAGCATTTTGTACAAGACAAATATTTGTTGTCTGCTGCATAATTACCCAAACCTCATACTTCGTCTGGATCGCAATACCCTGTTTACACTGTTGCTTCAATGTATAAGTGATGTAATGTTATGCAACATATACAGTACATTAACTGTAATGCTTGGCTTGCTTAGGTTAGTGCCATTTCTTGCTCCCTAAATCATTTAAATAGTTTGTTTCTTGTTATAAATAGCAATGTAAACAACCAAGATTTAATAGGCAAATTTTCTTTTTCATGCAAACCTTTGTCAGATGGTCACAGGCTATTTGGAAAGAAGAAAAATTTCCTACTAGACTTAGGCCTGTGAAAAGTTACTACTGCTCAATATAAATTGAAAGAAATAAACAACTGCCATGAAAGTATCAAACATTAAATTTTCACTGCAATTCTTCTACTGCTTAAAGCAGAAGTCTCAACCTTAAATTGTTCTGAGGGCCAAATGAGGGCTTATAAAGTAACCCCAGGGCTGCATTATGATGCTGAAGCAAAAATGGTGGTACCTGAACTTTGCTAGACACAGTTTCTACATCGTATTTCTTGCAAAAAGTATCATGAGATATAGGCAAATCATTTCTAGAGGTCTCTACATTCGTTTAAAAGGAACTTGTTCACTCACTAGCCAAGTACTTTTAAACATCGGTGAATAAGTCAAATTAAGTAAATTTTAATTATTTGAAAATCCCAAAAAGCATCGGGGGCTGTACAAAATTCACTCGTGGGCCAAAGCCGCATGATTGAGACCCCTGGCTTAAAGCAATGTTTTCCCAGCAGTGGTGAGCCACTCAACTGGTTAAATAAGTGTTTACAAGAGCATTTCCATTTTGAAGACTACATTATTAGTCAAGCATAAGATTAGTGGCAATGACAGCAAACCATTGTACCACAGCTCTACCCATGCATTACATTATTAGATCTGCAACCATCATCAAACCAAACTTCACTGTTGCTGATATTCTCAAATCAATGAAACTTCAGCATCAAAAGAAATAATAACTAACTTAACACTTTGGGTACCGGCCCACATATACATGTGTGGCAAAAATTATGCACAGGTTACCAGGCCACATATATATGTACATTCTGAACAAAAATTCTGGTTTTATGGCCCTGGGAGCCAAAACAATGTGCCATTTTTGTGGTGTGACTCAAGTGTCTTTTGGAAACTAGGTTATCATCTGAGCCTTGGAGCCTGTGATCAGCTTTCTAGCTTACCAGGAGCCAAAATTATGGCTCACAAACCAAAAATTGGATATAAATTCAAATCCCACAAAAGGCAACCTTGGCCATTTGGCTAAAAGCCACAACTCGCCAGCTGATTGAGCTAGAGAGTGTTCAAACCCTCTACAGACTCTTCTAGTTTAGAATAAATTTTTATTTTTGTTTTGGGCTTGGGGTTTGTGGTTGATGACATCAGGATAGGGGTAGATTTTGTGTTTTTTGGATGACATCATTGGTTGATCCAATGAGCTGATTTTTTGGCTCAAAACTTCCTTGGATTTTATGCTCTAATATGAGTCTTTAAAGTCCTTGATCAACTTTCTAGCATGTCTGGGTCCAAAGTTATGGCCAAAAAAATTCCAAATATTTCAGGAATGCTATAGGGGATTAGTGGGATTTCCCTAATTAATTTGTGGCATTTTGGCCATAATTTGGGAACCAGAAATGCTAGAAAGTCCATCAAACCCTCTAAAGACTCGTATTATAGCCTGGTTTCCAATAAAAACTCCAGTCAAAAAAATGGCTCTTGGCGTTGGCATCCAGGCCCCGATGACGTCATCTTAATGTAAATAAAATATGCATAAACATACTCTCATCATGCAAACATCAATAAAAAAACGACATCCAAATCTAAAACAATTTTTTTTCATTGCGAACCACAAGACTTTCCCCCATCTCTAAAGGGTTTGAACAACTCTCTAGCTCAATCGGCTGGCGAGTTTTAGCCTGGGGTGGAACACACCCCAGGTTATCATTTGCAGAGGTAGAATTTTTACCAATTTTTGCTTTTCAGCCATAATTTTGGCTCTAGATATGCTAGCAAGCCAATCAATGGCTCTAAAAACTTAGATGACAGCCTAGATTTTTAAAAAATTGAGCCAGAAAATGGCCTGTTGGGTTGGCGCCCAGGGCCAGGTAAACTCGGCCACAAGGGTGAAAACATGTCCCCATTATGACGTCACCCAAAGAAAACCCCATACCCAAAACAAAATTTTTTGTTTCCATTTGAACTAGAAGACTTGCTGATTCCGTAGAGGGTTTGAACAGCTCCCTAGCTCAATCAGCTGGCAAGTAATAGTGTTGCAAAGCTCTGCCAAAACGGTGGCTCTTGTGGTCCTTAAAGCTAGAACACCCGATACCCATGGATATCGCCGTAAGTAGGGAATCCACCCGGTACCCAAAGTGTTAAAGACAACTATATTTCTGAGACTGCCCAAAGCAACAAAAATACAACTGTATTGACAGGCACATCTGGCGCCATTAATTCTAAGGAATTGCATTTGATAAAAAGCAGCCGAAAAGATAAGAGAAAATATAACAACGCAATAAAATAAAAACAAATTAAAATGGTAAATGAAAGTAAAAGGAAGCTGGACGTGCCAGGTTTATGAGAACAGACTACACCACAAGACATTTTGAAAAACATTCATTGGCCAAATAATATTATTAATGGATAAAACAATTAGATTGCTTGCAGGACAGCAGCAAAGTAATATGTAATGACTATTTCCATTATATATATTAAAATTCCAAAAATAAAGATAAAACTAGTCACAGTACTGATCTGCTAGATCATATGTTCCCAACGTTTTCGAACCTGGGACTCCTTTCATAAAAATAAAGTGACGTTCGCACCCTCTTGTTTTAAAAAAGTGTAGAAATCAGAAAAACAGTCAGTTTTTGCAGTACCCTTAACCTTCCTACTACTCTCATAACACATAGGACTGCTGACAACACAACAGAAAACATTCAGTTACACTGTTTAAGTTTTATATCTTACTGCTCATTAGAAACAAACACATTGACTTTTTTGTTGCTTTCTCTGAAATTATTCACTCATACCTTGGCACACAATAAGTCAGAGCCATGTGCGAATTGTTTGAGGGGTTCAAATGGTTCCAATAGTTGTTTTTCAGAAGAAGTACAAAGAAAAATCCAGATTTGCTAAAATATGTTGTTGGAAAAAGCACTCAAATAGACAGGGTTTTTGTACACAATTTCTGGTAACTTTGTTTGGTTGAACACAGAAACTTTCAAGTTCTGTAGCATCAAACAGCAATTTCGCCATAAACATTTAAACATCACAATGCGCTTACAATCATATCACCGACCATCTTCTGCATGGTAACCACAGCATGAAGCAGAAATAGCAGTGCACACATTTAACAATTTAAATTATTACATTACTAACGTTAGCTGTAATAATTAGGCTACATAATATTATTTTCTGTAGTAGCACCTGCAAGCTTTCATAAATCTCATTTCTTTTGAAAAAGTACTTCCAAGAACATACATACTCTCACCCTTGAAAATCATAATTTGGTCCCCTGAAAATTTTGTTTTAGACTCCCAGGGGTTTGGGGATCCCCAGTTGGGAAACGCTGTACTAGATGCAGGTATTTTAATATTTATTGTGTGCCTAAAAATCTTTCAATTACTTTCAGATGGGCACTTTTATTTTTTAATTTAAAAACACAATGCACAAACCAGGCAAGTGGTTGAAAACCAAACCACAATGTTTCAAGACAAATTATCCAAACATTCACTTTCTCTCAGTATTATGCATAATGCAAAATAAAGCAATTTTCTGGAATAAAAAAATATATTAGTTATAAAGCTTGAGTGTAGTATCAGTATCAGCACCAGTAATTAGAATCACACATAAATGCTCAGCTCACAAAAACGGATTGCACTATTCATGCACATTGCACATCAGCTACGACTTTCTTCATACTAGCTTTGGTCCTACTGACATATACTGGTGCAATGAAGCAACATATAGGCTTGCTAGCTACTTTAGCCACAACAAGTGATCCATATAGCAGGTAGTGATTGCTTGCTTATGAGATATTCTGGCACTGTTATATGAAATAACTCACCAGCAGCCACAAACATAGAAACAAATATATACCTGATTTAATGCTACATCACTGAATAAAGTAGGTGCCACCATGGTGGCCAGGCTTTAACTTAAGTCTAATTCTGACATTTTTATTTGAAAGCTGTCAGCAGAATCTTCATAATAATCAAAATAAGAATGATTTCAATTGCTGCTAGAATGCAAACATCACATAGCTGTCAAAGCACCTTAAAGAAAACAAGACACTAGAGAGTTTCTACATAGTACCAAGTACCAACATTGACATCAGTTCTTCATGTTAAAAACTAAACAAGTAACTGGTGGCTTAGGACTGATCACAGCCAGTTCTATTCATCGCTGTTACTAATTTCGCAACAGAAGCCTTCACCATTTGTTGCTATTCAGAAGTATTCAGAGACCTGTGTTTCTACAACAGGTGGACTCCATTGTGTTTACAGATTTGCTTTGAAATCAAATGAGGGCAAGATTATAACAATGTAACTTTCTAGTTTGTTTTGACAAAGTACAAAAACAAACTAGAAAGTTACTTCAGCAACAGTATGACGTAAACAGAGAAAAGCTACAATGAAAGATTAGGAGCAGGCTTGGAATTGGCATTAAGTAGTACATGCTAAAAAAGGTGTTTCAAAAATACCAAATTTGAGAAGAGGAAATCATGGTGTAGTTATAAGCTGTGACTGAGTTGAGTTGAAGAACAATATTCAAAATGTCTTCCAAGTTAGTTTACAACCAAAGAGAAACTACCACTTTGTACACTGAATACGTAACTCAGAAAAGCAATAAAAGCCCAAAAAGCAACATTTATGACAAGGAGCATTAGAGCAATATGACTGCATGCACTTGATTTAGCTTTACTTGCACATGAAGACAGTTCTAGTTTCAAAAACATTAAAACACATTGAAAACTCTTAAATTTGTTTTATCAGCAGAAGTGTATTTTCCATGCAATACTCAGTGTTACCAAGAGTAAAAAAAGATAGATCAACCATGACAGCATGCAGTTCATTCCAACCTGGTATTATTGCATGAAAGGCATGATCTTCTATGGAGATTCTAGCCTCAGTCACGTGCCGCTGCTGTAATCCCTGGAATACTAGAAAAACTCTTATCCCTTCAGGAATGGCATAGTTTTCAGGCAGAAATGCAACAATCAGTCCACCACCCTATAAAGCAATTCAGTTGTTAAATCATACAAACCAGGGGTAATACAGGAAGTCATTCGCTTATTGAAAGTAATTGGACAGGCAGTTATGAAAAAGAGGCTATGTCACTTTAATAAAAAATGCTTTGCAAAATATTTAAATGAAATTAATTGAAAAAACAAAATAACTTAATTGTCGTTTTTTTTTAAATAGATAAACATTACATTTCTATAAGAGCTGATGATATACACTTTGGCCTAATTAAGATCATATTGCCTAGGTCTTTGCTGTGTAAACTTCCTTTCAATAGATAATGATTTAAGCAACATAGAACTTCAAGCGTCTTCAATATATTAACTAGCACCAACTGTTATGAAACTATGTGATAGTGGTTTTTTCTAATCTCTTGACAGAACAATACGAATTTGAAGTTTGACACAAAACCATTCCTGTAGAGATGCTGAAATGTAAAAATGTGCTTTTGACCAATGACCATCTTGCCCAAGTGTGAAATAGATTGCCACTACAAGCTTAACGTGGGATTTTAAGTACGAATGTATTGTACACCAGTGCCAAAGGTGTTAAGGTAAATCTTTCAAGTATTTGAAGATTTACAACAGCACAGCAACTGTTAAAGTGAGAATAGTAAAAACCCTAGTAGCAAAAACAAAAGATGAGGTTCATTGAAGCCCGTGACTTGCCTACAACTTACATAAACAGGAGCTTCTGTTGGCAAAAGTTCCATCCTTGTCATGCCTGCAAAAAAGCATGAAGAATTACCATCACTATTTTAAAGTCACTTTTTTTCAAAATAGAAATTCAAATCATCGAATCATTAAGAAAATGTGGCAGAACCAGCCAACAGGATAACAATAATAAGTCTTTGCCCAACTGTTGTAAAACTTTGAAAACAACATCAACATTTCAACCAACTGACAGTAGACTTTCATCAGGGCGAATGGCGATTCAAACAAAGAGCAGCAAAATTCACTGAATGCACATGATTGGATGACGTAGTGATAACACTGATAACTCTCTTGAAAAGGCACAGTAGATAATGGAGAACAAATTGTAAAGTAGAATAAAATAACAGCAGCAAGAAACAAACTGTGCGTTGAGTCAGGCTAAAACGAACCAAAAATATGCTGTCTCATATTGAGTGAATTATAGCCAAATGTTGCTTTGTAGATCCAACTCTAATGCATGTTTAGGACACAAGCTAAACAGCATTAGAGTTGGAACATCAAATAAAGTGGTCGAAAACTCAGATTGTTGCATTTGAGAATGATTTTAGAAACGGACACTACATTGAATCATTTTTCATTAATTCCACACCCACACCCAATGTCATTAAAAAAAAAGTTCAGATCTTTTTCCAAAAATGTACAAAGCAACATTTGGTTATGATTTGACTTCAACCATTAACTCCTTGACGTCTGGATGGTTTTGGCGATTTTCGCAAAAAAAACAGCAGTTTTCGGTTGCCTTACCAACGCCCTAGCTCCTCCGCCGATTGCGCTAGAGAGCTGTTCAA